>ULRE01056543.1_pt1 | contig 26195 bp, 24 predicted proteins | sample 1955141 | NCBI WGS metagenome assembly ULRE01 (sample SAMEA4835674, study PRJEB28245) | human gut metagenome | biome: gut microbiome; material: fecal sample | place: Denmark | collected 2008
TTCCGTTTTGAAAATGGAAGGAGATTCAAGTGATGACATATTATTCTATAAAAATAATTTGATTTCAATGGCTGAAGATTGGGAAGAAATGGGTGATATTAAAAAATTTATTCCTATAGGATGGCTTGGTTATTCTGGTGGATACGTTCTCTATGAGGTGAGCAGCCATAACATTTTTTTGGAAAATATGGATGTAGATGGAGAGGTAGATGATAAGCCAATTGCCCAGTCTCTAAAAGAACTTATTAACAATATAGCAGTGTTCTAATAGTACAAAAAAAGGAAAACAGAAGAAGGAGAATATATATTGAGAGTTATATCTAAAGATGAAGAAATCATCTTATGGGATAAATTAAATAATGAATTTAAGTTTAGACCCGGAACAGACATCTCTGGTGAATGGATTATAATACCGGGCGATACAAAAAAGTATCATAAAGCAATTCCCTGGAATAAAGAACAAGAGAAAATAATCAGTTCTATTTTGAAGGAAATAGGACTGGAAAAAATGTATGCCTTAGATTGGCAGCATGATTGTTTTGAATTCTCACCAATGGAAGATATTTCAATGAATTATAACTATTATGATTCTGATAGGAAATGCCAAGTGTATTTTCCAACATATTATCCAGATGGAGATTATTATTTTTTCTTTGATAGCACATGGAATTGTGGGATATTCGGTCATCCTTGGCGAAACGAAATTATAGTAATGGGAGCAGAACTGATTAAAAGGTTTGAAAAAAATAAGGAAAAACTAGGACTTTTAACCAAGAGGAGAAATAGATAACTTCCATTTTGGATGTATGATAAATCTAAACAGTATTTTAGCAACATTTCCTGAGTGGGGGCAGAAAGTGCCCCCACTTTCACTATTATTTGAAGCGAATCAAAAGGAAAGCCAGTTTCTGATTTTTGACCGGGATGTTTTCGGTTATAATAAAAGCACAAAAGAGCTCGAAATCAGTAAGAAATATCATATTTGAAGACAAGGAGTATGTTATGCAAGAGATAATCGAAAACATAATGGGTACAGTTGATAAGAAGAAGGTTCAGAGCCTTTGTAAGAAGATACTGAAAAATGTAGTTTTAAATCAAAAAATGATTTGGTAAATGTGTCTGATTTGGCTACATGGTTATACATTTATGAGTATTATGATGAAGCAATTGCAGTGTGTGATTTGCTTTTGGATTTGGAGTTTACAGGAAATTATACTATCTGGTGGCACGCTGATTATACTGCATGTTTGAAAGCAAGAATTTTGAGAGAAAAAAATATCACTGATGGTCGAAAAGAATTATTAGAACGGGTAAAAAAACATAGACATCCGGACCTGTATATTAATGGGGTTGACTGGTACCGAATAACTGTTAATAAAAATATTCAAAGTGATGACGATTACAGTCCGAATCGAATTAACGACGGATGGAGAATGGAAAAGCTGAAGCACGCAATCATGTATAGAGAGGCTGGCAGTCATCCGATTCCAGATGAAGAGTTTGAGACAGATATTAAGGAAATTATTGATTTATTGAAGCAGGTCAAGTAGGGCTAGAGCACAAGCCGCTACTTGACGGGAATGAACCAAATGGTGCCCCATTGAAAGATACGAGGAAGCAGTTAGGCAGAGATATTAGTTTAAGCGGAGGATGGATCATGAGCTTTCTAAAGTTATTACATGGTACGAAAAAAAAGAAAGATTTATTTGATATTGCCTGTGATTATGATGGCTATGACATTGTTTATGAAGAAGAGACAACTGACATAAATTTGTATAAGTTTTTTAATGGGATTATCACTAATTCAAGATATGACATCACAGTTCTGCCTGAGTATCGATTATTAATGGAAAATAATACAGAAGATGCATTTAATGAGTTCTATGATGCATGGGTTGATGCATTAATTGATCGGGGGTTCCTGTTTCATTTGGATGGTGAGGTGTCTATGGAGCAGTTTACGAAGGGGATTAATCGTATATTATCCGATATTGGATGTGAGAAACAGTTAGATTTGACTTTATTGGTTCGGATGTATCAGGAAGAATTACAAAACTACTGTTTAAATGGGAAGGAGATTCATGAAGAAATCAATTATGATATTTTACAAAGCAATGTGATTGCTCGTGAATTGAGGTTGATAGGTTACGAACTAATAAGTTTGTTCAATGGATTTGATAATTACGATAAAGCTGTTATTCCTATTAAAAAAATAGATGATTTAAAAGGAATTGAATCTATAATTAAGTAAAAATGATGGCTGATTTGGTGGCTGTGGGGTGTTTTTTAGTGGTGTGAATATCCATTGAAATATATGTTTTCAACTGTTAAAATTGGGGATGGAGTAGCAATGAGGATGAACCATTTTGGATGTAGAAAAAAACAAAAAAATATAGGTACGGATAAAAAAGGGATTACAGATGAAAAAACAGTTGGTATTAAAAGAAGATATAATCAATAAATTACAGTTGTTGAGGGTTTAACGATATTTATAGGAAGATGTAATGGAAAGACAGAATTTAGGAGAGCCACCTATGACGAATGAAAAAAAGTGCATCTATATTATTGAAGATGATGCAACCATCAATCATGGTATAGAGCTTACTCTGGGAAATGAAAAATATGAATATCGGCAGTTTTATTCCTTAGGTGAGGTTGAAGACACAGAGCAGGCAGATCTTATCATTTTGGATATTAATTTACCGGATGGGAATGGATTTGACTTTCTAAAACAGTTAAGGAAGACTTCTGACGTACCGGTTTTGGTTGTGACCGCAAACGATACGGAATTGGATGAGGTGACAGGTCTTACCCTTGGAGCGGATGATTATGTAACAAAGCCATTTTCCCTGATGGTACTCAGGCTTCGGGTGAATAATCTTTTATCAAGGACGTTAGCCGGGAAGCCTTGTGATGTTCAGAGCCGATATGAAAAGCATGGGTTATTGTTTGATTTTGACAATCTGATATTCAAGAAAAATGATATGGAGATTGAATTAAGTAAGACGGAAATCCGACTGTTAAAGTATTTTACGGAGAATGAGGGAATTACCCTTTCCCGGGAAAAGCTGGTTGATTATGTATGGCAGAATCAACAGTATGTGGATGAAAATGCCCTATCCGTCAGCGTGAAAAGATTAAGAGATAAAATAGAAGGTTCTGGAGAAAAGATAATCCATACGGTATATGGTATTGGTTATGTCTTTAAATGGGAAGAATGAAAATTAGAAGAAATGAATACGAGATTTTGAATCAAATGTTGGATGATGCAATTGCAGGTACCTTTGAGGAAAATTGCTTTGACGAAAGCGAGCTTTCAAAATTGCAGACAAAGCTCATGCGGTATCTGTCTACTGCATCCATGTCCGAGAAGAAGATTCAGGAAGAAAAAGACAATTTAAAGGAACTGATTACGAATATTTCCCATCAGACCAAAACACCTCTTACCAATATACTGATGTATTCGGAGCTTTTAACAGAGGTGGCAGCTACCGAGCAGGAGAAGGAATATGCCGGTGAGGTTTTTGCTCAGGGAAAGAAGTTAGAAAGCCTGATTGAAGCATTGGTAAAAATGTCCCGCCTTGAAACCGGTATTTTTCAATATCAGAAAAAGGAAACTGCATATCGGGAAATTATCCATAAGGCAGTGGAACAGGCACTTCCAAAAGCATCGGAAAAGAATATTTCCATTCTTGTAAGGGATGTGGGAAGGTACCGCTCCTATGTAGATGAAAAATGGGTAATTGAAGCAGTCTATAATATTCTGGATAATGGGATTAAATATTCCGGAGAGGGTACTACCGTTTATATTGAAGAATTCTCTTATGAGTTTTTTTCGGGTATTCGGATTACAGATCAAGGTATCGGTATATCAGAGGAAGAAATTCCTTTGTTGTTTGGAAGATTTTACAGAGGAAGGTCCGCACATGACAAAGAAGGAATTGGTGTTGGATTGTTTCTGGCACGGGAGATTGTAGAAAACAACGGAGGCTATATCAAGGTCACTTCACAAGTGGGAACGGGTTCGAAATTTGATGTCTGTTTTCCAAATATTTCAACATTGTAAGATTTGAGAAAGAATCTGGAAAGAAGGATAAGCTATGCTGGGTATGAAAAACAGATACCCGGCATTGTTTATTTTATGAGAAGCGTATTTCTCATAATTTGTGGGAATCAGAAAGGAAAAGGGAAAATGGAAATTTTAAGAACAGAGAATTTGAAAAAATATTACGACCAGAACATGGTCTGTGTAAAGGCACTGGATGGAGTGAGTCTTTCTGTGGAGCAAGGGGAATTTGTGGCAATTGTGGGAACCTCTGGAAGTGGAAAGTCGACCCTTTTGCATATGCTTGGAGGCTTAGACCGTCCTACCTCAGGAACCGTGCTGGTGGACGGAAAAAGGATATTCGACCTGGAAGATGGGGAGCTTACGATTTTCAGAAGAAGAAAAATCGGCTTTGTTTTTCAGGCATATAATCTTGTGCCGGTATTGAATGTATATGAAAATATTGTACTTCCCATACAGCTTGACGGAGGAGTTGTGGATACGGATTTTGTGGAACAGATAATTGATATATTAGGTCTTTCCGAAAAAATCAACAGCCTTCCAAACCAGCTTTCCGGTGGGCAGCAGCAAAGAGTTGCCATCGCAAGAGCACTGGCAACAAAACCATCCATCATTTTGGCAGATGAACCTACGGGAAATCTGGATTCAAAAACAAGTCAGGATGTGCTGGGGCTTTTGAAGGTGACAGGTCAGAAATTCAAACAGACCATCGTTATGATTACCCATAATGAGGAAATTGCCCAGATGGCTGATCGGATTATCCGGATTGAAGATGGACGGATTATATCGGGAGGGGGAGATACCAATGCGTAAGGTTGATAATCACCGTTGTATCACCAATATCAGTAAAAAAAGTATGCTGGCAAATAAAAAGAGAAATGGAATCCTGCTGGCTGCCATTATATTAACAACGGTAATGCTTACAACATTGTTTACGGTTGTAAACAGTCTGATAAAGTCATATGAGACTTCTACCTGTTATCAGGTCGGAACCAGTTCCCATGCAGGATTTAAATTTATGACACAGGAAGAATATGATGAACTGGCAACAGATAAAAAAATACACAACTTATCTTATAATGTTATTATTGGTGATCTGTTAAATGAAGAATTAAAAAAAGATTATACAGAGATTCGATATACCCAGGAATTGAATGCCAAACAAAGCTTTGCTTATCCGGAAATGGGAAGCCTTCCTGAGAAGTACAATGAGGTGGCAGTCTGTACAAATGTTTTGGATGATTTTGGTATTCCTAATGAATTAGGACAGATTCTTCATCTTAAGATTTCCAATGGTTTTGATACCTATGAAGGAGATTTTACGGTGTGCGGTATCTGGGAAAAACCGGCAGAAACCATAGCAAATCAGATTTTTGTGTCAAAGAAATTTCAAGAAAGCTTTGCTCCGGTCTGGAAAGACAGAGAGGACTATAACAAGTTTATGAAACAAAATTCTTATGCCGGTGCCATGAATCCGGACTTTGATTTTCCTTCGACTTTTAATATATCTGCACAGATGGATGCCTTAAAGGAAAGACATGGGTTCGGTGAAGAGATAAATGATGGTATTAACTGGGCATATACAACAAGCTCCATTGATGCGACTTCCGTGCTGATTGTTTTGATTTTGCTTACCTTGATCATGTTATCGGGATATTTGATCATTTATAATATTTTTCTGATCGCGGTAACGGCGGATATTCATTACTATGGTTTGCTTAAGACAATCGGTATGACGAATACACAGTTAAAAAAACTGGTGCTGAAGCAGGCAATGCTTTTAAGTGTGATTGCAATTCCCGTTGGTATGATTTTGGGATATGTACTGTCTCATATTGTCCTGCCGTTGATTGCCGAGAACATAACATCTGAGGCATGTAAGGTTTATTCCAATTCTTTTGTATTCCTGGCATGTGCTGTTTTTGCATGGGTTACAGTCCGAATCAGTTGTGCAAAACCATGCAGGATTATCAAAAAAATATCTCCGGTAGAAGCGGTGGAGTTTAATGACTGTCAGGTAGAAAAATTGTCTCAAAGGAAAAAGGCAAAGAAGGTAACTCCGTTTTCTATGGCATGGGAGAACCTGAAAAGAAATAAGAAGAGATCTACGGCGGTAATTCTTTCCATGGTTCTTAGTATTTTAATGATAAATGTAACGGTATCCATTGTGTCCTGTTTTGATGAGGATAAATATATTTCTACTTTTGCAGGCAGTGATATTTCAGTGGCTGATGCAACCTTGTATAATTCCCGTTCTTTGGAAACGGTATTGGATGGCGTGACTTTTCAGGATATGGAAGCACTGGAGAAAATGGATGGTATTACGGAATGTGGAGCCATTTATATGTCTGAGATACAGCAGAATGTGGATGGTACTTCATGGGAGCGGTTGAAAAAGGTTTATGAGGAACATAATGACTGGTTTGTGAGTGAGCAGGATCAAAAAAACTGGTTTGATTCCCTCGTCTATGACCAAAAACAAATTGATGCTCATCTGTATGGTGTGGATAAGATGATTTTTGATGCTATGGAATTGGATACAGAGGTAGTGGACTGGGATACATTTTGTTCCGGTGATTATGCAATTGTTTCTTCCATGTCAGAGGGAAGGAGTAATGATTCCGAGTTTGCACTTTATCAGGTGGGAGAAAAAATACCGGTAGAATTGCCAAGTGGTAAGGTAAAAGAGTATGAAGTAATTGCTATTGGGGATGTACCATACGCTATGGGGCCAAAGCACAGTCACGGAATGGATGTCTATGTAACGATTCCTTCAGAGGAATACCGGAAGGTTGTTCCGGACTCAAAAGGGGCAATGCAGCTGTTGATGAATCTGGATAAGGAACATCTGCAGGAGGTAGAAAGCTATGTGGAACAATATTGTGAGACGGTAAATGAGGATTTGGATTATCAATCCAGAGATATGTATTTGAAGGAATTTAAGGATACCGTGCGGATGTTTTTAATTGTAGGAAGTGCTCTTAGTGCAATTCTTGCTTTGATTGGTATTATGAATTTTATAAATCTTACTTATACATCCATTCATGAACGAAATCAGGAGCTTAAGGTGTTATGGTCTGTTGGAATGACAAAAAATCAGATAGCATCCATGCTTTCCTTTGAAGGGATATTGAGAATGTGTCTGGCATTTGTATTTGTGCTTTCCGTGGGACAGCTTTTAAATTATTTGATTGTATATGCCATTGCAGGAGGTGCCATAATGTTCACCTATCATTATGTTGTATGGCCGATGTTTGCCTGCATACCGGTATTCCTGTTGATTGCGGCAAGTGTTCCAAGATTGATGACAGGGAAAATAGTTTAATTGTAAATTGTGCCAACGATTACTTGACAGTAATCAAAACGGAACCCTGAGTATTCAAGTGGAATTTGATATGTATAACCGTTATGCAGGATATAGTGACAGCCTGATGGGAAATGACTTAGACTGGTATCAATGTTTTTGGATAGCTATTTGTCTGGAAGATGATAATCAGAATGATAATTATGTGATGGTGCCGAATCCGTATTATAATGAAGAACATTATAGCGATGAAGATTTTTGGCGGGAACATGATGTGAACGACATCTATTGTTATGATACAGTGAGTGCCTGGAATGCTTTATTTGAAGAAAATGAGTAGAACAACAGATGAGGGGTGTCCTTTTTTGCTGTGGTAAGATAAGATTGTCATGATGAAAGTAGGTAAAGAGAGATTTAGGCTTGCCAATGTACGATGCTCCTAATGCGGTAGAAGAATTGAAACAGCCGAGGAAGCATCCGACAGCAGAGAAAGTGGAAACGATAAAGGATGCGTTGAAGCATTTTGAAGTGATTTAATGAGGATAGGCGTATCATTAGAAATAGTGGTACGCTTATTTTTTTACATAGTAAGGATTGTAAGCGATTGAAGAAGTTTATGAAAATATTGAAATAGGTTGAATTTATCCTAGAAGAGATAATATAATATCTATATAAGTTGGTGGAGGTGTTCATATGACAGTAGATACAAACACAATGGTTTCAATTACAGAAGCAAATCAGAACTTTTCGAAAGTTGCAAGATTAGTAGATGAGCTTGGCTCGGTAGTCATACTTAAGAATAATGCACCAAGATATTTGGTAATAGATTTTAGTAAAGCGGATGATAGTGCCATCGCTAAAGATGAAGATGTACTTGAAATTTCAAAGAGATTACTTGCACAGAATAAAGAAGCTTATGAGGTGCTTGCTAAATGAAAAGACTGAGTAAAGAGCAAATTTTGCTGCTCCATTCACAGCTTATTCATCAGACTGGCGGAACTGCTGGTGTAAGAGATTTCAATTTGTTGGAGTTTGCCATAGAGACTCCGTTTCAAGTATTTGGCGGAGAAGAGTTATATCCAACGATTCAAGCAAAAGGTACGCGCCTGGGCTATGGCTTAATAAAGAATCATTGTATGTTGGATGGAAACAAACGAATAGGAATACATCTGGCAAAGGTACAAATGACAAGACTGTTTGAAACAGTGAAGGGTAGTTTGAGTGTTATCACTTTGGAGGTGACGACAACAGAACAGGATAAAATAACTGTTAGCGAGAATGAATGATCATTTTTTACAATGAAAGAAGAGATTACTTATCTGACAGATGTATTAGGCAAAAGGAAAATTGAATTTGTTTGCGAGATTCAACCGGATGAAGAAGACTATGAAAAGGATATATAGAATTATTGATAATATCACTACTTTGTATGTTTATATAAATTTGATTGACTTTTACGCCCTCAAACCTTATGATTAAGGGCATAAAAGTCAATTTATTGATTAAAGTAGGTGATTGAATGAATGTCTCAGATAAAATAATACAGCTTGCAAAAGAAAATAATGGTGTTGTTACCGCTGCGATTCTTTCTGATAAAGGCATATTGCGAGGAAACTTAAAAAAGCTAGTCGATGAAGGAAAACTTGAAAAGACTGCGAGAGGAGTATATATCCTTCCTGAAATATGGGAAGATGAGTTTGTGAATTTGCAAGCGAGATTCAAAAAAGGTGTTTTTTCTAATGAGACAGCCCTATTTTTATGGGACTTAACAGATCAAACACCAAATAGATATGATATGACCTTCCCGCATAATTATAATTTGACAAATGTAAAGAGTGAAGGCGTAAATTGCTCAAGAGTAAAGCAGGAGTGGTATGCTGAAGGGAAAACTCAATTAGAATCTCCGGGGGGGAATAGGATAACGGTATACAATATGGAACGAACTCTGTGTGATATTCTTCGTAAACGAGGAGGAATAAATACAGGTATTATTACAGAGGCGTTCAAGCGATATACAGCCAGAAATGACAAGAATATTCCACTTTTGTCAGAGTATGCAAAGATGTTTCGTGTTGAGGAAAAGGTGAGAAGTTATCTGGAGGTACTTATATGAGAAATGCAATGCAGTTAAAAGCTGTCATTAAAAATATATCAAAAGACAAACATATCTCGGCACAGCTCGTGATGCAGAACTTTATGTTGGAACGTCTGCTGGAACGGATTTCTGTTTCAAAGTATCGTCAGAATTTTATATTAAAAGGTGGTTTTCTGATAGCGGCAATGGTGGGATTAGATACTCGTGCCACTATGGATATGGATGCAACGATCAAGGGCTGGCCGGTTAATGAAGAGAGTATCAAAAATATGTTTTTTGATATTTGCAAAATTGATCTGCAAGATGATGTGACTTTCGAATTTAAGAAAATTGGTGAGATTCGAGAAGGGGATGATTACACAGGGTACCGTGTTTCGTTGTCGGCAAATTATCCTCCGATGGCTGTGCCTTTAAAACTGGATATTACTACAGGCGACAAAATTACGCCAAGAGAGATAGAATATCGTTTTAAATTGTTATTGGAAGATAGAGAAATCCCCGTACTTGCATATAATCTGGAAACAGTTATGGCAGAAAAGTTGGAAACTGTAGTTTCAAGAGGTGATCAGAATACAAGACCAAGAGATTACTATGATATTTATATTCTTGCTAAAATGCAGTATAAGAATATTGAAACAGAGTATTTGAGAGCAGCACTGGATGCAACATCGAAAAAACGAGGTTCTTCGGAGATATTGAAGGAGTATAAAAATATCATTGATATTGTCAGAAATAGTGATGTAATGATTAAGCAGTGGAGGACTTACCAAAGAGATTTTGAATATGCCACTGATATTAGTTTCGATGAGGTCTGTGATGCGGTAGTGCGGATGATGGATTTGTGTATTTGATATGTGACCTAAATGGTGACAATTTAAAAATGGAGAGGCACAACATAATGGACAGGAAAAATGAAGGATTGAATTATTTGAAGCAATATCCCAAGATGAGCAAATGGGTAAATACCTGCATTTGCTGCGGTTCAATGGGGTATGATCCAGATATGCCGGAGGTAATTACTTCCAGGGACGGAAATGGAGAATATCGTACTGTGTTTTCAAGGAATATAAGGAGCTATTTCCCTCCGTTAAGGTTGGATGATATGGGGATGTGTGAAATCTGCCGAAGGCATTGGGAAGATAGATGAAAGCGGTAAGGATGAGGAGTTAGTAAAACTTGCAAAAGCCTCTTGCTGCTGGGTGTATGTTTCGGCAATAATAGAACAAATTGCCGAAAGGTATTTTGGGGAGTTAGAAAGGCAGCGTTTATAGGAGCTGAATGGGAAGAAGCTTTTATGGTGATTGGTGTTGTTTTAAGATTAATATTTAAGGGGGATTTATATGTCAAAACTAAAAGCATGGAAATATGACGATGAATATATAAGTTACATTGCAAGCGGGGAGTCGGCAGCGGTATTTGTAGTTAGAGATATAGTAAGTTCAATTGATACAAAGGGAAAATGGATAGATGTGATATCTTTGAATACATATGAGAAAAGAGGAGCAGGAGACAGAAAAGCATTTAACTGGATAATTGTTGAATTGTTTCCAAGAAAAATAAATCCTAAATATGATAAGCTTGATCCGGCAAACAATAGATACTTGACTTGGGTTACTGCAAGTAGGGATATTGAAGAACAACGGCAGAAGGGTTATCATGGTGATAAATATCTTGTACTGTGTGATCTATATGACGAGAACAAGAATACATATAATGTGCGTACCATAATGGGGAGGAAATATTGGGAGCCTGTGGATGTATATAGACCTATAACCATTAAAGATAGGGTACCTCCAGTGTGGAGATATAGAATTAAAGCAGTAAAGAAGGTTAATGCCCGACAGGTAAGATATATTCAAGATCATGAGTATGAACTTGAAGAAAAGATAAGGGAAAATGGAAGACCTACGCTAGAAATACTGGGAGTACAAGTAGAAAAATTATAAATTAGTTTGATAAACTTATTAAGCCGCCAGATTTTAAGAAATTGGCGGCTTGATTTTGTTATGGCAACGAGTCAAGTGTGACATGCTTGTTTTAGTCAGAAAATCTCAACAATACATAGATATTTATGTTATACTGTATGAAAGGTCAGTACAGTGATAGCAGGAGGAAGACAAATGCTGCTTATAGGAGAGAGGATTCAGGAATATAGGAAGAAAGCAGGATTGAGCCAGGAGGAATTTGCAGAGAAGATCGGCGTCAGCAGACAGGCGGTGTCCAAGTGGGAGAGGGATAAGGCCTATCCTGATCTGGACAGGCTTGTGTGCATATGTGAGATTCTGGATGTTCAGGTTGGCGAACTCATATATGGGAAGAGCGGGCAGGCAGATGGACCCGGGGAGGCGTCCCAGGAAAGAGAAATTGCAAATAACACAGTACATATGAGGAACTTCCGGGGGAAAGGCAGACTGGCAAGATTGAGGACGGTGTTTGCCATTTTAGTTGCCTGCTGTGTTTTCTGTATGGTGGTGTTGACGGTGCTTATTGTGAGAAATGAGTGGGGCACTCATCAGGATAAAAATGGAAACGTTCGAGTGGAAAAGGTGTATCGCCAGTATACAAAGGCTGATCTGGGATATATTGATGACAATGGACGTCGGGTTGTGGATACAGTTTGGCTTGATGTTCCGGGGATAAGGGATGGAGATTATCTTGAGCTTTATACCGGAGCTGACAATGATAGCATGTTCCTTAATTACAGACCATCGACTATTGTTGCTACGTCAATAGTCATGGTAGTATTTATAATTTTGCTGGTTCTCACAATGCTTGAAATTAGGAGAATGAAAAAGGAAGATACGCTTCATATCGTACTTGAGGATAAAACTGCCGATGAAAAGATATAAGAAAATAATTTATGTGATTTTGATGATCTGCATACTGGCGGGCTCTGTATTTGCCGCACTTGATTTCATGGGAGTCGTTGATCTGAACTTCAGAAATAAAAAATTCGGTGAAGATGTGTCAGCAACGGAGAATGAAAATGGTGCTAATACCAACAATCCCGAACCCTGGCATATAGTGTTCAAGGGCTATGCTTTTTCTGTGGAGCCTGTTGGACTGGCAATCATACATGAAAGCGGCTGCATTAACATAAGAAGCTGTGATGAATATCTCATACAGATTGATGTGGAGGATGGCACTGCGGAGGAGTTCTGGAATGGCAGAGATGATCGTGTGAAGAACATGGAGGATTCTGGTTATGTGATAGAACTTGCTCCGGAGAAGGTTGAACTCCGGGGAAGGGAGTACATCAGATATATAATCAGCCTTGCAAATGAGCGAGGTGCGGATGTTGATAATACATATTTCTATGTGCTTGTCTCTGACGCCGGTGATGATCAGCGTTTCTTCACGGTTATAAAGTTTGATGAGATTAATATTGCTTCTTTAAATGTGAAGAAAAAGGACGAAATCTACGAAAAGGCTGTTGATGAAGTCACATCTATTGTTGCCGGTGCAGTGCATACTGACGAGACAAATGACATGGCAGGCTCATATTGGCAGGAAACACAGCCTGTAGAAAACTCTGCGAGCGATAACGATACAATTACAAATGAAGATACCATAGTATCATACGAACTCCCGGAAGGCTATATCCTCACAGATGATGACCTGTCGGGCAAAAAGTATTATTCAGATAATGATAAGGTTAATGTGATGATATCTGTAGTGCCATACACATGGATGACAGCGGCTGACATGGCAGAAAGAGAGCGCAGAGCCGGAATTTCAAAGGTTATAAGGTCAGGACAATATGAAGTAAGTGGAGTGACCTTTTACTATTATACCTATTCGATTCTATATATCAGGGGTGAAAAAAGAAGCATTACATATCATTTTAATGGGTATGCTGATTTGAAAAATGGGGATATATATTCTGTATATGGATTCGCAGATGATAATCCGGCTGCAATGGAACCGGATACTTACGCAGATTTTATGAAGATCAACATGGAATGATTTGGGTTGACTGGTTGGCTTGGAACCTTAAATATGCTATAACACCAAAATACAATATTTTGACTTTGAAAAGGTGATAAAACAACGACAAAACTCCTGATAAATACCATTTCGCAGCTTCTGACACCAACAGTTGCCCGGATGCAACCGATTATGACTTGATATGATCCGGGTTAATCATTAATAATTAAACCACTATGTTTATATTTTAAGGAGGATCAGATTTTATGAGAAACAGGAAAATGTTACTTGCAGGACTTATCACCGTTGGAATGGCAATTTCTCTTGTAGGATGTGGAAGTGACAATAATTCTACAAAGGAGGCTGCCACAACAGAGCAGGTGACTGAAACTCAGACAGAAACTGAGACAGAAGATATAGAGGACGTTGATGATGATTCATTTGCAGATGATACCGAGGAAGACTCAACCGAGGCCTCAACAGAATTTACAATTCCGGTAGATGAGGATTTCACACTGGCACCGGGGCTTAGTGAGAGCTATGTAGATTTTGACAACAGGGCATTTGTATATAATGGAACAAAGTTCACACTGGGTGAGTCAACCTTGAAGGAACTCATAGACGCAGGTATACCATTTGGACAGAATGACATCAATAACAGTGGAAACAATGTAAATAAGAATTATGAGACTGACACCTACACAGCAGATATCAATGATTATGTGACGATGCAGTTCAAGTTTGCCAATTTCACTGACGGCGAGCAGAAGGCTGAGGATTGTGTTCTTTCTTATGTAAGATTTATACACCATTTTGTACCACAGCCGGATTATGACGCTGACATGAATAAAGAGATTTCAGAGGCTATGCTTGACGCAGCAGGACAGGTGAGCTTCTCATTCCCAACAACCATCACCAGGGATGAGCTTCTTGCCAATAGCAGTGAAAATGCTGAAGAGAAAGGCGAGAGAGTCAGCTATCAGAAGGATTCTGAGGTTTATATGGGAAGCAGCGGATATTCATTTGAGTTCAATGATGTGACAGGACAGTTAGTAGAGTTCAGTATTACATGGCTTCCATAAAGTGCATTAAAATTTTACATTGTTTATGTATAACAAAACCGGTCAGGAGTTAGCAATCCTGGTCGGTTTTATTTATTTGCAGATACAAAAAAGATGTTTGCTATGGTAGAATAAGTGTGCTGAGTTCATAAGTGAAATAAGGCAATAATATAAAAATTACTTCGACATACGTTTGGAATGAACGGAATTGTATATACTGGTGCATATGATAAGGAGGATTAACAAATGGAAGACAGAGTACTAGATTGGCAGGTTTACGAAGATACAGCAAGAAAAATGGTTACTGAAGGAATGGTATTGTTGAAAAATGATAATAATACTCTTCCGTTGAAGAAAGATGAAACAGTTTCAGTATTTGGACGTATGCAGAATTACTATTATAAAAGTGGAACTGGTTCTGGTGGCATGGTAAATGTTTCAAGGGTGGTTGGAATTATGGACGCCCTTTTGGAGAGAGAAGATATTAAGATAAATAAAGATTTGGCTGATGTGTATGTACAATGGGGTAAGGAACATCCGGTTGATCTTGGACTTGGATGGGGCCAGGAACCATGGTCACAGGCGGAAATGCCGGTGACAGAGGAGTTAGTACATGAAGCGGCTGATAAATCAGAGGCAGCAATAGTAATTATTGGACGTACTGCTGGTGAGGAGAAGGATATTACACTTGAAGAGGGCGCATATTCTTTGACAAAAATAGAATATGAGATGATGAAATTAGTAAGAAAGCATTTTAAAAAAATGACAGTCCTTCTTAATGTTGGTGGAATTATTGATATGTCGTTTATGGATATTATATCACCTAATGCTTGTATGTATGTATGGCAGGGGGGGATGATTGGAGGTTATGGTGTTGTAGATGTTCTTACTGGGGATGTCAGCCCATCTGGCAAGATGACGGACACTATAGCATATGATATTAAAGATTATCCAGCATATGATAATTTTGGCAATGGGGAAAGGAATTTTTATAAAGAAGATATTTATGTAGGGTATAGGTATTTTGAAACTTTTGCGAAGGATAGGGTAAGATATCCGTTTGGTTATGGACTTTCTTACACAGAATTTGAAATTGCTGTAGAAAATGCAGTCTATGACTCTGAAAATGGGAACATAAATATTAGTGCAACTGTAACCAATGTTGGAAATTGTACCGGTAAAGAGGTAGTGCAGGTATATGTGGAGGCACCTCAGGGAAGCTTGGGAAAACCAACCAAAGTTTTGGTAGAGTTTGACAAGACCAAGGCGTTGCTTCCAACAGAAAAGGATATGATTGAATTCTCAATTCCTGTATCGCGAATTGCTTCGTATGATGATTCAGGAGCGACAGGATATCTGAATAGTTATGTGTTGGAAGCAGGTAAGTATGCTGTTTATATTGGAAATAGCATTCGTAACACTCAGGAATGTTTGAACTTCGAATTAAATGATACGTTAGAGGTGCAGCATTTACGTGAGGTTATGGCACCGTATGAAGCATTTGAACGTATGCACCCAGTTGTGGATGAAAATGAAAATTTAAGTGTTTCTTATGAGCCGGTGCCACTTTTTACAGTTGATATGTATAAAAGAAGGGAGCAGGAAATTCCTGAAGAAATTCCACAGACTCAGGATCTTGGAATAAGTCTTTTGGATGTAAAAAATCAGAAGGCAACAATGAGTGAATTTATTGCACAGTTTGATGATGAAGATTTGGCCTGTTTTGCTCGTGGAGAGGGAATGGGTAGTTCCCTTGTGACCGCTGGAACCGCGTCTGCATTTGCAGGAGTTTCAAAAAAACTTATTGATCATAAGATACCATCGGTATGTTGTGATGATGGTCCGTCTGGCATGAGATTTGACTCCGGTATGAAGGCCTTCTCCTTGCCAAATGGAACTCTGTGTGGATGTTCATTTAACAGGAAATTGAATACGGAATTGTATGCACTTTTAGGACTTGAGATGACGGCAAATAAGGTTGAGGTGCTGCTTGGACCAGGCATGAACATTCATAGACATCCTTTAAATGGACGTAATTTTGAATATTTTTCAGAAGATCCGTATGTGACAGGAATGATTGCTTCTGCGCAGCTTAAAGGATTAAAGTTCAGCGGTGTTTCGGGAACAATAAAACATTTCTGTGGAAATAACCAGGAATATAATCGTAGACTTACAGATTCCGTGATTTCACAGAGAGCCTTACGTGAAATTTATCTGAAAGGGTTTGAAATTGCAGTTAAGTCTGGATATGCGGATTCAGTAATGACAACATACGGTTCCGTGAACGGATTATTTACAGCCGGAAATTATGATCTTAACACCACCATATTAAGGAATGAATGGGGTTATACCGGAGTAGTTATGACTGATTGGTGGGCAAGTATGAATCGTCGTGGGGAAAAACCTAGCGAGACTGATCTTGCAAGTATGATTCAGGCACAGAATGATATGTATATGTGTTGCCCTGATGGATCAAGAAATGCTGGAAATGACAACATAATAGAAGCTTTGAATGATGGACGTATTAAGAGAGCTGAATTGCAGAGAATTGCAAAAAATGTTTGTGATTTTGCCATGAATACAAACGCATTTTTACGTTTGGTTGGTGAACCGGTAAATATTAAAATTATTAATCGCCCAAAACAGGCTGATGATTTTGACATGAGCGATGTTGAGTATTCAAAAATAGATGAGGATCTTATTATTGATTTGACGGAAAAAGAAAGTGTACAGGATACAAATTATGTTATTGCACTTGACGCTTCCAAATCTGGTTTCTACAAAGTAAGTCTTCGGGGAAGTTCAAATTTGTCTAAGCTTGCACAGTTGCCATGTACACTATTTTATAATGGTTTTCCGATTTGTAATTTTACATTTAACGGAACTGACGGAAAGGATGTAGTAATTGAGAAAGAAGTTCCTTTCTATAGTAGATTTAATGTATTCCGTCTTTATGTAAAATCTAATGGACTTGTTTTGAAAGATATAGAAATTAAGTTTACTAAGAGTCTGGATGAAGTGGGAATAGATAATATAAGGGCAAATAGTGACATTTAATAGAAAAATGTTCATCAGTAATAGGCAGGCAGTTGCTCATGACATGTGCCAGGGGTTAAGGGATATGTCATCAAGAATTGTCTGCCTTTTGTTATACAAAATACTAAAGAGCCAAATTACGCATAAAAAGGATAGCACGATTCACTTTATGAGCCGGGGCTGTTTCCATTACAGCGGCTACAAGTTCCACCAGTGGTTTTATATGATATGGATGGAGAAAATGATCGGATTCCACAATCCCGACGTTGTTTCAATGGAGATATCGTGATAAAATAATGCGAGTGTCGAATTTTAAATGGCTTGATGTTCAATTTTGGGAGGAAATTTTATGAATAGGATTGTGTTGGAAGGATATATAGTGATTTCAGTCATGATCGCTATCACAGATATTTTGCTGGCGATCCAGTCTGTGAAGAAGAATAAGACCACAGGAAGGTTTCTGGGATTGGCTTGTGCCGCTGCAGCCTTAGTAGATATCAGCTATCTCATCAGTATCATAAGCAAGTCTTATCTGAACATGTCTATAATGTCAAGTGTATATTTTGTGGGCATAGACTTTATGTTGGTGTGCCTCTTGATGTTCACAGTATATTTCACAAAAGGAAGATTTTCAAAGTACGGCAGACTGGCTGTAGGATTCTGTTATTTATATTCATTTTATGAGCTGGTGATATTTGCAATAAATCCATTCAAAGAGATTGCCATAGGCTATGTGGAGCGTGATACATTCATAGCCGGATATATATATAAGATGAAGCCTCTTTATTACATGCATTTGTTATTTTCCTATTCACTTGTTGTGATAGTGCTGTTCCTTCTTGTAAGGAAGATGTGCAGGATACCAAGAGAATACCGTTCCCAGTATAGCTGTGTTATCATCGGAATCGCCATGATCGTACTGGTGAATGGCGTGTTCCTGTTCCTTCCGGGAAACAATGTGTATAACCTGCTTGATTACTCCATCTGCGGATACAGTCTGATCTCATTTCTGATTTATTGGAGCTGTTTCAATTACTCCACTCATGGAATGTTAAATAAGCTTAAAACCTATGTATTTGAAAACGTTGGTCAGGGCATAGTTCTGTTTGATTACGAGGAACATCTTATCCTTCACAACGAGAGAGCCGATTATTTCCTGGGAGAAAAGCTCTTAGGCAAATGCAAAAATCTCGGGGATTTCCTTGCAGCATACAACCTGTCGGCAAATCTCGCCACTGAGGATGACAGTTTTTCACTTCAATGTTATATAAGAGCAGACAATGAGGAGCGTCCCCTCAGATGTGATGTTAGGAGGCTTGACAATGAAAAGGGAAGAAAACTTGGGCAAATGTTTGTATTCTCCGATATTGCTCTGGAGACAGATATGCTTACCGGATTCCAGAAATGGGAGAGCTTTAAACGTCTTGCCATAGAAGAGAAAGATCACTTTACTTTCCCTGTAGGAGTTGCCATATGTGATATAAATAGTCTTTCAACAATTAACAGTACCCTTGGTAATCAGGCGGGAGACAAGGAGATCAGGACACTTTCGGATATTATACGCAGATGCTTCCCCGAGAGGACATATTATGTTCGCGGAACTGATGCCAATCTCATTGCACTGTGCAGTAAGAGCAGTGAAGAGGAAATGTTTAATTGCCTCTCCAAGGTAAGGAAGCTTTATGCTGGAAGTATCCAGTATGCGGTAAGTGTGGCAGGGACTGCAAGCCAAAACATAACCGATGTCATTCAGGACGCAGCTCGTGCTATGCGTGCCAAGAAGCTGGTGGATTACAAGTCCATACATTCAGATATGCTCGCATCACTGATCAGGGCTCTTGAGGAGTGTGACAGTGATACGGAACATCACGTTCGCAGAACACAGAGGTTGGGAGCAGAACTTGGCAAGAGGATCGAGCTTACGGATATTCAGCAGAGTAAGCTGGCACTGCTTTGTCTGTTACATGACATTGGTAAGATAGGTGTTCCCATGGAGATCCTTAACAAGCCTGGTAAGCTTACGGATGAAGAGTGGAAGATAATGCGTTCCCATGTTGAGAAGGGATATGAAATTGCAAATAGCAATACTGAGCTTAAGCAGATTGCAGAGGAAGTGCGTCACCATCATGAAAGATGGGACGGAAATGGTTATCCTGATGGACTCAGCCGAGAAAGTATTCCGATACTTTCAAGAGTTATTGCAGTTGTTGATGCCTTTGATGCCATGACAAATGATCGGTCTTACAGAAAAGCCATGTCAATTCCAAAGGCTCTGGAAGAATTAAAGAAAAATGCCGGCACCCAGTTTGATCCATATATAGTGGCAGAATTTATCAAGCTGGTTTCCGAGAATTATACAGCAGAGGACACAGAGGAAGATACAGAAAAAGTTGAAAATACTGAGCGGAGGCAGCTTATGGGGGATAGTACCGATGGTGAAAATATTCCCAATACTTCAAATGTCCATAATGTGCAGTACAGCAGATATCTTCTTGATATGTTCAACAATATAATTTCTGTGGACGATAATTTTGAGGCGCTTACCGGTTACACCAGAGAAGATGTAGAAAAAGGAATGAACCAGCAGGATCTTATTCCGGAGGAAGAACGTACGGAGTATCTGTGTCAGACCGCTGCAAATCTTGCAAAAAGTACATTTGTATTCCAGGAGCACAGAATACGCCGGAAAAATGGAAGCGACATATGTGTGTTGTGTTACGGAAGGAAGTTTTATGATTCAGCTATAAAAGAAGACAGGATGGAGATTATTATTACAGATATTTCAAAGACGTATTCAATGAAGGTTCTTACAGATGTGGAGCAGAATAAGGCTGAAGCGAGACTCAGAAACTGGGAGAGCACATATCGTTCAGATTCACTTACAGGCCTGTTGAATCATGCAGCATTCAGAAATGACATGGAGATGAAGCTGCTTGCAGGGGATTCAATAGTTATGATGATAATGATGGATGTGGACAGGTTTAAACAGTACAATGACACTTACGGTCATCACAACGGAGATAAGTATCTGGTTCTTGTGGCACAGGCACTGCTTATGTCATTAAGGGATGAAGATTATGCATGCAGGATGGGCGGCGATGAATTCGCAGCGATGTTGTTCTTCGGAAAAAATATTCCTGACAAAGCAATAAGGGAGAGAGCACAGCAGATATTCGACAAAGTTAATCTCACTGTGAAATCTGCAGAGGGAAGTTCCGGTATATCCATGGGCGCAGTAATAGCTAAAACAGAGGTGACCTTTAATCAGTTGTATGAAGAGTCAGATAATGCACTCTACAGTGCAAAGGAAAAGGGAAGAGGCAGAATTGTGGTTGTGGGGCATGGACAGAAAGCATAAATCATAAAATGGCAGAAAGGTTATAAAATTCGGAAAATTGGTCAGGAGAAGAAAAATATATAATCCATAAACATCAAATAAGTGAATATGGAATTCACAATGTAAAGGTGCATTTTCAGTGTTATACGAAACAAACATAAGAAGATGCACCTTTTATTTTCTTAAAAAATCCCCGCATAAAATCAAATAAAAGAAAGCTCAAAGGGATAGTAATTACCCCGGCAGTGGTTATAATTAATGGTGATATGCAAATATAAGCATGCAGATCTTCCTTTGGGGATCTGATGAGATAACCAGGCTGACGAGTTGGATTTCCTATGAAAGTATGGCATGTCAATCAGGAGGATATTATGAATATTTTTGATATAGTGGGACCTGTAATGGTAGGACCTTCAAGCTCCCACACCGCAGGTGCGGTAAAGATAGGATATGTGAGCAGAAAGCTGTTGGGGGAGGAAGTAAAAGAAGCACGGATACTGCTTTATGGCTCATTTCTCACAACAGGTACGGGTCACGGAACCAGAAAGGCACTGGTTGCAGGACTGTTAGGCATGAAGACCGATGATATAAGGATACCGGACGCCATAGAGCTGGCAGAGAAAGCAGGCATGAAGATAGAATTCGGCGAGGCACATCTGAAGGAGGCACATCCCAATACTGCCAAGCTGTTCCTTACCGGTGTATCGGGAAGAACCCTTGAGATAATAGGACAGTCCCTTGGCGGTTCCAGGATAAATATTGCTGAGATAGATGGAATAGAGACCAATTTCTCCGGGGAGTATCCTACGCTGGTTGTTCACAATCTGGATCAGCCGGGACATGTCTCGGAGGTCACATCCATGCTTGCCCACAAGGGGGTAAATATAGCTTATATGCAGCTTTACCGTTCAAACCGTGGCGGCGAAGCAGTAATGGTTGTTGAATGTGACCAGGAAATACCGAGAGAGGGAATTGAATGGCTTGAGAAGGTAGAGGGCGTGAAAAAGGTCACATATCTGTCAAAATTATAGGTTTGTGAGCCGGGCAAATAATGATCATGTCAGGTTTTAGATTAAGGAGATTGGGTGTATGATAACATATCAGAATATTAAGGATATACAGAAGCTGTGCAGGGAAGAAAAGCTTGAATTTTGGAAGGTCGTAGAACTGGCGGACGCAGAAGAAAGGGGCGTGCCCGAAGAAGAGTCATTTGACATGATGAGTGAGATGTACAAGGCAATGGAACTGGCGGACACCTCCTATGACGGCAGTCTCCGGTCAGCGTCAGGACTTGCAGGCGGAGACGGTGAGAAGCTCCATAGATACAATGAAGAAGGGAAGAATATATGCGGCCCGTTTATCTCCAAGGTTATGGAGAAGGCGATAAAGATGGGCGAGTCAAATGCCTGCATGAGAAGAATAGTTGCGGCCCCGACTGCTGGCTCATGTGGTGTTATTCCGGCCGTGTTTCTTACGGCAGGTGAAGAGCTTGGGATAGACCATGAGCAGATGACTAAAGCCATGTATGTGGCTGCGGGAGTAGGTGCAGTTATAGCGAAGAATGCATCCATAGCCGGGGCTTCCGGCGGATGTCAGGCAGAAATCGGTTCTGCCAGTGCCATGGCGGCAGCAGGACTTGTAAGTGTTATGGGCGGCGATCATGAGGCAATCGGGGACGCGGCAGCATTTGCCCTGAAGAACATGCTGGGACTTGCCTGTGATCCGGTGTGCGGCTTGGTTGAAGTTCCATGTGTGAAGAGAAATGTGGCAGGTGCAGTAAATGCAGTGACCTCAGCCCAGATGGCACTGGCAGGCATAAGGAGTGCCATACCTGTTGATGAAGTGATTGACGCAATGAGGCGGATTGGAAATGACATGTCTCCGACCATCAAGGAAACCGGGCTTGGGGGATTGGCAACGACACCTACTGCGGTGGAGATCGGGAAGCGGATGTGATTAACTTTGTAAAAAATGATTTTGTTAAAATTGATTTTAACAAAACTGATTTTAATAAATTATTTACTAAAAATATTAGAGAAACTAAATTTATCAATTATATTTTCAGGAGCAACATGGAAACAATAACAGGACTTATAATGATAAACCTCATAGGCTGCTTTTTCTTCATAAAAGGCAGGGCAGATAAAGATAATATGATGGCAAGGGTAGCGTTGGTAAGTGTATTTACTGCTATCCTTGCCGTTACGGTGACATTAAAGTTTGGTAGCACAGGTGGAATCGCCGGATGGGATTTAAGGTTCTGGCGGGCATACGCAGATAACAGTATATTGATATGGTATACCCTTATCATAAACGCTGTTTCTTTCGTAGTCTTTGGAGTGGACAAATATAAGGCGGTGAAGGGACGATATCGTATCCCGGTGGCTGTGCTCATTTACCTTGCATTTGCAGGTGGTTCTGCAGGAACTGCGGCGGGAATGGTGCTGTTCAGACATAAAATAAGAAAGAACTACTTTGTTGTGGGGGTCCCAATGATAATTGTAATGCAGATACTGCTTATGGTGTGTGGACTTAATTGGGGATAAAAAGTGCAAATTATTTATCCACCTTGCTGATAAAATAGTCACAACAGGTTGGAAAACATAGCGAACCAATAAAACGAAAAAGACTGTCAAAAGGTGTACCTTTTGACAGTCTTTTTTCATGTACAAGTCTACTACAAATGTTGGAAATGTTCAACAGTAATAGGCTCGTTTTTTGTTCAAAATGCCCAAAAGCCCCCTTTGATTTTGGGACTGTCAAAAGGTACACCTTTTGATAGTAAATTGGATTCAAATAGTTCTATACAAAAAATGGCACGCCATCACTTTGGGAGCCGTGTCAGTAAGAGGAGGAGAAACAAATGACAAAGAAAACCATAGCGGTGGCGTTATCATTGTCACTGGGCTTAAGCGGTGTGGCACCTGCCATACCTTCAAATGCAGCAGAGCTGCCGGGGGACACAGGCGTTGTTAATGAGGTGAGCGTTGCAACAGATACAGACGCAGATTATCAGGAACAGGAGGCAGTCCAGGCAGACAATGCTGTCCAGGCGGAGAATCTTGTGGCTGTAAATGAGACTAATTTCCCTGATGAGGCATTCAGAAAATCCCTCAAAGAAACCTATGATACAGATGGCGATGGCTACATAGACGCCAATGCAATTACAATAGTGAAGGCGACCAGATCGGGAGTTGCCTCAGTTAAGGGAATAGAATTATTCCCAAATCTGCAATATCTGATGTTAGGCGGAAACAAGATTTCAAGCATAGATGTAAGTAAGAATACCGAACTGCTGCAGATAAGCATGTTTGACAATGCTCTTACTTCCATTGATCTGAGCCATAATACAAAACTGAAGATATTTGATTTTGCCAATAATAATCTCACATCACTTGATATAGACAACAATGCTGATCTGACAAGCATTACATGTAGAGGTAATAAATTGACATCCTTAAATCTTACAAATCAGGGAGAACTTGAATTTCTGGATTGCAGGGATAATAAGATTAGTGAACTGGATCTGAACAAATGTGAAAAGTTGGCGTATCTTTATTGCGGCAATAATGAACTTCACACTTTAAACCTTAGGAATAATACTGCACTGAAAACACTTTCCTGTGCATACAATTATTTTGAAGGGGTGGACTTCTCATATCTTGATACAGACAAACTTAGAACCTGTGAGATTACACCTTTTAAGGAACAGGTGCTGTTAAATGAAACAAATTTCCCGGATGACAACTTCAGAACATATTTGTCAGAAACATTTGATCTGGATAAGGATGGAGTTATCTTAAACCACGATGTAAAGGAGTTGCGTGTATCGAACAAGGAAATCAGTTCACTTAAGGGAATAGAACTTTTTCCTGCTATTACAGTGCTCCAGTGTGGCGAAAATCAGCTAAGAGAACTTGATCTCAGCAATAACAAAGCGTTGAAAAGTCTCTGGTGTTATGAAAACAATCTTGAACACCTTGACCTGAGGAATAATACGGCACTTACGTATTTTGATTGCAGAGATAACTATCTGGCAGATGAAGATTTCTCATATTTGAACATTTCCGAAGATAATTTACGATTGACACCTCAGAAAGTAAAAGTAGCCCTGACTGAGGAGAATTTCCCTGATGAGGCCTTTAGAAATTATCTTGCGGAAGAGTTTGATCCGGATGGTACCGGCAGCATAGTGAGGGACAACGTTAAATACCTCCATGCAAATGACATGGGAATAAAGTCTCTTAAGGGCATCGAGCTGCTTACTAATGTGTATGTTATCGAGTGTAATGGAAATGAACTGACAGAGCTTGACGTCAGCAAGAATGAAAAGCTTGCAACTCTGGACTGTGATACAAATAAGCTGACAAGCCTTGATGTTTCAAAAAACACGAACCTTGAGAACCTCAGCATATGTCAGAACAATATTGAGAACATAGACCTGTCAAATAATGATAAGCTTGTCTACCTGGAGTGTGTAAAGAATAAGATTAAAGAGCTTGATGTTACAAATAACTTTAACCTTGAGACCCTGGAGTGTGCAGAGAATAAGATTAAAGAGCTTGATGTTACAAATAACACGAACCTTGAGACACTGTATTGCGAGAAAAATAAAATAACCAGTCTTGATCTGACTTATAACAGTTTTCTGAAGCGACTCTGGTGTGGTGACAACGAGATCAGTGACATCGATCTGAGTAGTTGTGAAATGCTTACAGAGCTTAATATTTATTCTGCAGAGCTTACTAAGCTGGATGTGAGCTGGTGCAGCAATCTTCAGAAGCTTTACTGTGGTGGCAATAAGCTCACGAGCCTTGATGTGTCCGGCAATACAAAGCTTGAGACCCTGGATTGCTATGAAAATAAAATAACCAACCTTGATCTGAGCACAAATACTGAACTTACCTGTCTGGATTGCAGTTATAACAGGCTTGAGAAGCTTGATCTCAGAAAGAATACAAAGCTTAACTGGTTTGATTGCGAGGAAAACTATATGCCTGACGAGGATTTTTCATATCTTGATAAAGATAACATGGAGAAATGCAATACAGGCAATCAGCACAAGGTTGAAGATATCTACATTGACGATAACGGAACCTGGTATTACATGAAATACGGTGAGAATGATAAGAATGCGACTAAGTTGTTCAAGTATGAGGGCACATGGTATTACGTGAATAAGGGTATTGTTGATTTCGACGCCACAACCCTCGTAAAGCACGGCAATAGCTGGTATTACGTGAACAAGGGCAAGGTTGATTTCAATGCAAGAACCCTGTGCAAATACAATGGTGTCTACTACTTTGTACAGAATGGCAAGATGGATACCAAGTCAGTGACTCTCTGCAAGTACGGCAGCAGCTGGTATT
>ULRE01020141.1_pt1 | contig 25546 bp, 30 predicted proteins | sample 1955141 | NCBI WGS metagenome assembly ULRE01 (sample SAMEA4835674, study PRJEB28245) | human gut metagenome | biome: gut microbiome; material: fecal sample | place: Denmark | collected 2008
CCAGAGCGGTGAAGCGCCAGCGCGAATCCGAGAAGGAGGGGCGCCAGCGTCGCCGCGCTAAGCGTGAGTCATTCAAGACAAAGGCCCAGTGGGATAAAGAGGCTCAGTCAGCCTTTAACCGGTACATTCGCATTCGTGATGAAGGTAAGCCCTGCGTCAGCTGCGGAAGCCCGCTTATCGGTAAGAGCAATTACCTGACCGGCAGCGCTATTGACGCCAGTCATTACCGTTCCCGTGGCGCGGCGTCGCACCTGAAATTCAACGTGTTCAATGTCCACTCCGCCTGCACCCGCTGCAACCGACAGTTGAGCGGTAACGCCGTTGAATACCGCATTCACCTGATTGAGCGCATAGGCCTGGATCGCGTAGAACGCCTTGAGGCTGATAACGAGCCGCGCCGGTTCGATATTCCCTACCTGCAGCGAATCAAATCCATATTCACCCGCAGAGCCCGCGCGCTGGAGAAACGCCGCGCCCGCCATCAGGAGGCAGCATGAAATGTAAGGTAGAGGGTTGTGATAGCGAGTGTAAACATTATCCAGGCAAAGGAGTTTGTCAAAAGCACTATTTCCGAATGATGCGCTACGGAACCTATGAGTTGACGAAGCGTGGAAAGAGAAAGGATAGGACTAAAAACTCCAAAGGTTATCAGATGATTAATTGTCCAGATCATCCCTTAGTCATGGCAAATGGATTTGTGTACGAGCATCGAAAAGTTATTTATGACCGATATGGCGACACTCTCCCTCCGTGTCAGATATGTGGAAAGGAAGTGACTTGGAAGACTGCGCACATCGATCACATAGATGAGGTTGTTGATAACAACTCTGATTCAAATTTGAGGGTGCTTTGCCGTGCATGCAATGTAATGCGCTCTCGCGTACACATTCCTGAGCATACAAAAAAATCTCGTATGGCAATTACCTTTAATGGCGAAACGAAAACCCCTACCGAATGGGCCAGAGACCCCCGGGTTTTGATATCAGTTACTGCCATCAAGCATCGGCTGAAAAATGGTATGAGCGTTGAAGAGGCTTTGTTTTCTCCAAAAGTTACCCATCGGCATACCAGACCAAGATCCAGAACACCGCAATACGGCGAATATCGCGGACCTAAGAAAGCGGAGGCCAAATGAGCCGTGACGTTATCGAGCGCATCCGGGATCGCTGGCAAAAGCTCCGCCTCTGCCGGCACCGCGGCACCGTACTGGTTGACTACCGCATCCTCAAGAATTTCGTTCGCATCTATCAGACCCTGGGAGAGACAGCATGAAACTGGAATTAACCAACGAACAGCACCAGTGGATAGATCAGTGGCTCCAGCTTTGGGGCGCATGGTGCCAGACAGGAAAGATAGACAAGGCGATGATAAATATGATTGCCAAGTTCATGGCCACAGTTGAACCGCAAGTATCCTCAAGGCCTGTATGCAGCGATGATGATGGGATGCTGATTGACGCTGTAATCCGGCATTACCTGAAAAATGTAGATGAGAATGCATGGAAGGTAATTTTTGCCTATTACGTCTGCAACTCAAGTGAGATAAGGATCGCCTCATGGCAGCATGCAGTGAGCAAGCCTCGCCTGATGAAGACCCGCGCCGGAAACCAGTATAAGCACCCGAGCATTTCAACCATCCGCCGGGAAGTTAAGCAGGTTATCAATGCTTCGTTGTTTTGCCTTTATCAGCCATTACAAAATGCATTCAACGATCGAGAAAATGTGAGGAAAATTGCAAAAAATAGTCATATCGTGCTTGCATTTTAATGAACAAATGAGCAATATATTTAGTGTAGGTTGCCGTATTTGCGTTTGACCTATCAGAACACCAAGCCTCGCCATCGTGCGGGGCTTTTTGCTTTCTGCAATCCGGTCAGGGCTCTTGAGTGAATGCGTGCCGCACTACACGCTGAAGCTCATACGCGAGAGCTCTGAGCCAGATTGCTGATTTAGCTCAGCAGGTAGAGTGCCTGCCTTGTAAGCAGGATGCCGGCGGTTCGATTCCGTCAATCAGCACCAGACCCAGCCAGGGTACCTTCGGCCATAGAGCCGCATTGCTATACCCTCATTGCTTATTGCCCGCTTAAACGCGGGCTTTTTTATTATCAGGTCCCGCAGGAATCATCATCGACATGCTTCGTTGTTAAATCCAGCCTGACGGACCTGACCCTTTTCAAACACACACAGCGCCATCCGTCATTAACGGAGGTGAGGCTATGACCAAAATGAGCACCATTTACAGCAGACTCTCATACGGCACCGGGACCGCGCTGACGGGCTGTGGTGTCTCAGCAAAGGCTTACGCAGATGTAGCAAAAACAGAGGTATGGATTTTGGCCGACAAAGTGGCGGGTATGAGCCTGAGCGACTGGGCGATCGTTGTCGGTATTGCATGCACTGTTATTACCTGTGGCGTGAATTGGTATTACCGGCGAAAGGAGCGGGAGGATCGGCTAAATGGCTATGTCACCAAAGCTGAGGAATAGCGTTCTTGCTGCCGTTGGCGGTGGAGCAATTGCCATTGCGTCAGCACTCATCACCGGGCCTACCGGCAATGATGGTCTGGAAGGGGTGAGGTATAAGCCGTATCAGGATGTTGTAGGCGTCTGGACTGTTTGCTATGGCCACGCTGGCAAAGACATCATGCTCGGTAAGAGGTACACCGAGGCTGAATGCCGCGCGTTGCTCAGTAAAGACCTGAACACCGTCGCCCGCCAGATTAACCCGTACATCCAGAAGCCGATCCCGGTAACAATGCGCGGGGCTCTCTACTCATTCGCCTATAACGTCGGCGCCGGAAACTTTCAGACCTCCACACTGCTACGCAAAATAAACCAGGGCGACCAGAAAGGCGCATGTGACCAGTTGCGCCGCTGGACCTACGCCAAGGGCAAGCAGTGGAAAGGCCTGATAACCCGCCGCGAGATTGAGCGTGAAGTTTGTCTGTGGGGGGGCAGAAATGAGCCGATTAACTGCCATTATCATCGCCGTGGTTATCTGTCTGGTCGTCTGCCTTGGCTGGCTGGTTATGCATTACCACAACGCCGCCAATCAGCAGGAATCCAGAGCTGAAACTGCTGAGCAGCAGGTAAATACCGCTCAGGCCATCACCTCCAACGTCCTGACCACCATGACGATATTCAACTCCATCGCCGAGGCTAACAAAAATGCAAAAGAGCAGATCGCACTGGACGCATCGGGAGCCACGGCTGATATCAGGGTTGCTGTTGCGAATGATGATTGCACTAATCGGCCTGTGCCTGCTGGCGCAGTTAAGCGGTTGCAACAATTCGCGAACGGTTTACGTCAAGGTGCCGGCGGTCCCGTTACCAGCCAGCCTGACAGCTGAAACTCCTCAGCCAGAAATCCCTGACAACCTGACGTGGGGCCAGAGCCTTGATTTAAACGTCAGCCTTCTTTCAGCGCTGGGGCAGTGCAACCGTGATAAGGCTGACATCAGGCAAGCAGAGAAGAAACGAGCCTCGCAATAGCGGGGCTTTTTAATGCGTATCGTACACGCAAACCATCGAGAGTCTTTCAGTCGTGAGCCTGAGGAACGCCGTTAAAGGTGGCGACCTCTCTCGGGCGGCGTTCCTGTACGACAGGCTCACACCTAAAGGAAAACAGCATGAAAGTTATCAAATATTGGCAGGTGCTTCTTTTTCGTATTAGCCAACCTTCCTCCATTATTAATGACCGTAAGCCCATTGAAACCTTGGTATTTGGTGGTTACTCAAAAGAAAAGCCAAACATTAAGCTCGGCACCGGGTTAAGTATTGAGCTATTTACAGCTCCTGACTCGCTGGAGACCCAGATTATCAGGGACCACCTCATTGACATAGTGCGTTGCTTTCCAGTGTGTGAAGATGATGGCGACGAAAAGGATGGCGCCCCTGAGAAAATCCACGATCATTCCTGCGTCAACTGCTTTGCCGATAAAGGCCAATGCCTTGTCGAGTGCCACGTTTCCGACGTTAATAAGGCTCGCAGTTCCTCCTTCGAAGACGTGGTGAAGCCGGTAATCAAATGGCTTAACGAAAACGCCAACCCTCACGCCTCTGTAATCATTGATGTGACCAACGCCACGCTGCTCACCGGAGAAATTGGCGTCCATACGGAAGAGTTCATTAAGGACTAGATAGGCATTACAGAGCCACTTCAAGAGGTGGCTCGATAATGTCACAACGAGGTAAGGACCATGGCAAAACCGGACTGGGGAGCACTGCAACACCAGTTCCTCGCCGAGCATGCCAAAACAGGAATATCCCCGAAAGACTGGTGCGCAGCGCAGGGACTGAATTACTCATCTGCGAAACGCTATATCAAAGTCACGACTTACGGTGCGAATTCGCAAAAAAAAAGTGCGAATAAATCTGCGAATTCGCAGAAGGAGAAAGGCGGGGCCAGTAAAAACGGGAAGGTGAAAAAAAACCAGCCCGAAACAGGCGCCACCTCAAAATCTCCAGAAACGAAACCGATACGCGGATCGCGCACCGAGCCGCCGACTAACGCCTTCCTGCCAGGCAACCAGAATGCATTAAAGCATGGTGGCTACGGCCGCCGGATGCTGCTCTCTGATGCCATCACCGAAGATGCCCAGATGCTCACGCTGGACGATGAGCTTTTCTGGCTGCGTGCGGCGAGCCTGACAGCGGCAGAGAATATCGGGCGCTGGCAGACAGAGCTGGAGACAGCCGACAGCGAGCAGGCCAAAGATCTGCACGACCTTATCTCTCAGGCGCAGAAGGCTATGCATCGCAACACTGCGCGCATTGAGTCGCTGGAGTACACCAAGGCGGCGATTATCAAGCAGCGCGTTGATGCCGCTTACCGCGAAGCTGCGACTGAAAAGGTTGAGCTCGAAATCGATGTACTGAAAGACGGCGATAAGGATAACGCGATCGTCGTGCATAACTCGCTGCCAATCCCGGGAAGATAAATCATGGCCGACATTTACCTACCCACGCTACACAACGGGCAGTTAACGGTCTGGTCTGACTCCTGGGATCACCAGCTGAATGCGGTTCGCTGTGGTCGACGCTGGGGGAAAACCTTCATGCTGTCGAGCGCTGCGGTGACCTACGCAACGTCGCAGTTCCGGCGGCCGGGTATGGACATCGAGCTGGGTGGCAGGGTCGGCATCTTCACAGCCGAGTATCGCCAGTACCAGGAGATCTACGACAAGCTGGAAGAAATCCTGCTTCCGCTAAAAAAGAGCTTTAGCCGGCAGGAAAAGCGCCTGCTGCTGAAGAACGGCGGGAAAATAGATTTCTGGGTCACCAACGACAACAAACTGGCTGGCCGTGGTCGTGAATACGAAATTATCCTGATCGATGAGGCGGCGTTTACCAAGTCACCTGAAATGCTGAAGGAAATCTGGCCCAAGTCGATTAAGCCGACGCTGCTGACGACAAAGGGCCGGGCTTACGTATTCTCAACGCCTGACGGCGTGGACGAAGAGAACTTTTTTTACGCCATCTGCAACAACAAATCCCTGGGATTTATAGAGCATCATGCTCCAACATCCTCTAACCCGTTCGTGCCGCCCGAAGAACTGGAGAAAGAGCGCGAGAATAACGATCCTCGTGTTTTCCGCCAGGAGTTTCTGGCCGAGTTCGTTGACTGGTCCGCTGCGTCGCTGTTCGACGTCCGAAAATGGTTTGAGGGTGAAAATCAGGATCAGCCTGTCGATTACCCTGAAATGTGTCAGGCCGTATTCGCCGTCATGGACACCGCCGTTAAAGGCGGTACTGAGCACGACGGCACGGCGGTGGTTTACTACGCCGTCGATACCAGGCCCGGCATTCAGCGCCTGACGATACTCGACTGGGATGTAGTGCAGATCGACGGGGCGCTGCTGGAAACGTGGATGCCATCGGTATTCGAGCGCCTCAACGAACTTTCCAGCCAGTGTGTATCCATCAACGGCAGCCTGGGCGTATTCATCGAAGACGCCAGTATGGGCAGCATTCTCCTGCAGAAAGGTGAAAGCCTTGGATGGCCGGTCAACAAAATTGAGTCCGCCCTGACCAGCAAAGGGAAGGACGAGCGCGCCATTATGGCCTCCGGTTATCACTACCGCGGCCTGGCGAAAATATCCCGATACGCCTACGAGAAGACAGCCGTATTCAAGGGCGAAACAGCTAATCATCTGCATAAGCAGGTATCACGATTCCACCTTGCCGATAAGAACGCGCACAAGCGCGCCGACGATTTGCTGGATGATTACACCTACGGGCTGATCATCGCGTTCGGTAGCGGCGACGCACTCTAGCGAGAAAACCAATGAACGAAGATGATATCGCACTCGGCAGTTGCTCGCCGGAGCTGATCACGCTCCTGGACAGCGATGATATTCAGCCGGGTATGTCGGCTGGCTATGAGACTTGCAAAACGATTTACCTCTTCCACCCGCTGGGCGGAAAAATGGTGGATCGCCCCATCAAGATGGCGATGAATGAGCCGCGCACCCTTCACATTTCGCAGGCGTACGGTATTGAGCAACGTCTTCGCGATGCGTTTGAGCGAGAGTGGAAAGCACTGGGCGCCAATAAGCACATTGCCAATGCGGCGCGCATATCTCGTATTTACGGCGTTTCTGCGGTCGCAATGCTGGTTGATAACCAGGAGCCATCCACGGCGGTGGATTACCGCACTCTTTATAAGCACAACGTGACTTTCAACATCCTTGACCCGCTGAACACCGCGGGGAGTATCGTTCTGAACCAGGACCCGAACGCGAAGGAATTCCAGAAGGTTGACGGGATCAGGGTGGCTGGCAAGCCATATCACAAATCCCGCTGCGTGGTGCAGCAGAATGAGGACCCTATTTATCTGGCCTATAACTCGGCGGCCTTTGGCTTTACCGGACGCAGCGTTTACCAGCGCGCGCTATTCCCGCTGAAATCCTTCATTCAGACCATGCGTACTGACGACATGGTTTCCGTGAAAGGTGGTTTGCTGATAACGAAGATTAAGGGCCCTAGCTCAGTCGTCAACAACATGATGCAGAAGCTCAGCGGCATCAAACGAATGCTGCTCAAAAGAGGTAAGACAGGTGAGGTCCTGCAGATCGGAGAGAGTGACAGCATCGAATCGATCGACCTAAGCAACCTGGAAAAACCGCTAGATTCTGCCCGCAATCACATCCTGGAGAATATCGCGGCGGCGGCCGACATGCCGGCCATCATCCTGAATTCGGAAACGTTCGCTCAGGGTTTTGGTGAGGGGACGGAAGATGCCCGTTCGGTTGCGGTATATATCGACAATATCCGCGAATGGCTTGAGCCGCTGTACGACTATTTCATCCGTATTTGTCAGTACCGCGCCTGGAGTATTGAGTTTTTCCAGTCTCTTCGCGCTGACTTCCCGGATCTGAAAAACACGCACAGCGTGTACTTTTCATCATGGATTAACAACTTCGAATATCGCTGGCCGTCCTCTCTGAAAGAGCCGGAAAGCGAAAAAGTGAAGGTCGACGAAATCCGATTTAAGGCGATCGTTAGCATGCTGGAAGTTCTCCTTCCGCAAACCAACACGGACGACGAAAACCGCGCTTTGCTTATCGAGTGGGCACAGACCAACGCAAACGCCAATGAAAGCCTGTTCCCGCAGCGGCTTGACCTTGATATCGATTCGCTAAAGGCTAATCGGCCTCAGCAGCCGCAGGGAGAAGAGCCCGGCGGCGGGATGATGCTATGAAGACTTTCACACGCACCGTACGTGAGGCGGTGAAGTTCTTTCTGCGCAATGGCTACACCTCGCGGCAAGAGCTGGAGCAATGGCAGTCCATTATCCGGCAGGCTGCCGAAAGTGAAACTGATGACGACTACATGAGCATGGTGTCAGAACGTCTCCGGAAGACCTATGACCTGCAGGTAAGCAAGGCTGGCGCGCTGGAGCGCCACAAGGGGCTTTCACGTTTCACTCTTAATTACATGGAGCCAAAGCTCAGGAGTGAACTGGATCGCCGCATTCTCGCTAGCGCTGACCTGATAAAGCTGAATCGCACCGCGGCGATTAACAAAACCGTGCAGCGTTTCAGCGGTTGGGCAACCAGCATACCGGTGCAGGATTATGTCGGTGGCGGTCTGTCACCATCGTCGCGAAGCGGGGTTAACTACAACTGCGATCATATCCAGAAGAGTGCCCAGCAGGTCGACTATGAAGCGCGTCGCGTGATGATTGACCAGAGTCATAAGTTGATTGCCAATATCGACAACATCATCGCGACGAGCAACAACGCGATTGCTGCCGAGTGGCACAGTCACTGGCGCCAGGCGGGTTATGACTACCGGGAAGACCACAAGGATCGGGATAAGCTGGTCTATCTCATCCGCGGAAACTGGGCGCAAAAAAATGGTTACGTTAAGGCTGGCCCCGCCGGCTATCTCGACGCAATCACGCAGCCCGGTGAAGAGGTTTTCTGCCGGTGCTACGTCACCTATCTGTATAACCTCCGCAGCATTCCAGAGGACATGCTAACCCAGAAGGGCCGCAAGTTTCTGGAGTCCATGAAAGCAGCATAGGAGCATTGAAACGTGGCTATTTTTGGCAGCGGGATAATGTTCCGTCAGGGGAAATTCGTCTTCCTGATCCAGCGCTCGGATGATGGCACATGGTGCCAGCCGGGCGGGACGATAGAGCCGGGAGAGTTAGCCATAGACGCCGCGCGGCGCGAGGTGCTGGAGGAGACTGGCTATCAGTACGATGGCTTGCTCACACCGCATAGCGTACACGGTGACTATCTGACCTACCGCGCCGACGTGCCGGAGCAGTTCGAAGCGAAGTTAAACGACGAATCTCTGGCCGCCGGATGGTTCCATATTGACGATTTGCCTAAGCCGCTTCATCAGCCATTCGCTGAAATGCTGGCACAGCAGGCGCTCAATGAAACCGACGTGGCCGCGCTCATCGCTGACGGAACGCTCAGCAGTCCGCAATATTTTTACAACATGTGGATGTTCGCCATCCGGGTGACCGGAACAGGAGTTACCTGGCGATCTGCAGATCAGGAGATGACCTTCCGTAACCCGGACGACTATCTCACCCCTGAATTTCTGCAGCGGGTAGCTGGCGTACCGCTTATCTGGCTTCACCCCGAAAAAAGAACACTTGATAGTGACGAGTTCTCAAGGCGCGTTATTGGCACCCTGACAAATGCCTGGGTTGCCGATAAAGGCGAAGTGTGGGCCGTTGCGCGTGTGTACGACGCCGAAGCTGCTGAAATTATGGCAACAAGGCAATTGAGCACGTCGCCTACTGTGAAGTTCTCAGAGGTTGCTCAATCAATCATTGTCGACGGTCAGCCTCTATTGGTGGAGCCATCCCCCGAGCTGCTCGACCACGTTGCAATTTGTGAACAGGGTGTATGGGACAAGCTCCTTAACCCCACCGGTGTTAAATCTGATTCCATTCCCAAAGAGGCTGAAAAGATGGACGAGGAAAAAATCGTAGCGCTGATTAATAAGGCGATCGATGCACGTTTGGCTAAGGCTGATTCAGAAGCAGCAGATCTGAAAGCCAAAGCTGATGCCGAAGAAGCAGCCAAAAAAGAAAAGGCTGATGCTGAGGCAAAAGAGGCGGAAGAGGCAAAAGCCAAAGCTGACGCGGAAGAGAAAGACGCGAAGGAAAAAGCTGATGCTGAAGCCAAAGAAAAGGCTGATGCCGAAGAGGCTGAGAAAATGGCAAAAGAAAAGGCCGACTCTCAACTGCGCCAGGAAATCGCCGAGCTTCGCTCCCGCATTCCTACCGAACTGAGCGACGAAGAGCGCAACGAAGTTGCTGAAGCGCAGGTGAAAGCCGATAGCGTCTTCTCCAGCTTTGGCAAGCGCGCTCCGATCCCGCTGTCCGGTGAAAAACCGATGGCGTATCGCCGCCGGCTGATGATTCAACTGCAGGAGCATTCGCCGGACTTTAAAGCCGTCGATCTCTCTGCCATCGCTGACTCTCAACTGCTGAGCGCGGCTGAAAAGCACATCTACGCCGACGCCCAGAAGGCGGCCATCCTGTCGGTTGGTCCGGGCATGTTGCGCGAGATTAAGCGCAAGGATGCTACCGGTCGTGAGATTAGTACCTTTGAAGGCGATCCGTCCGTCACCTGGGCGCCGTTCCAGTCTGGCAAGCGTCAGGTCACCAGTTTCAACAACCAGGCTTAACGGGAGCTCTGAAGCATGGCTAATTTATCTCTTAATCCGATGGCGACCACGAATGCCGCTGGTTCCTTCGGCGTGCAGTCTGATGGCTTCATTCAGGGCGTTGCCCTGGACGATCCGGAAAACCGCTTTAATCTGGCGTCCGGTACTGTCGCCGCCACCGAAACCAAACCACTCTGGGGCGGCCTGCCGGTTGCTGAGTTGCTGCCCGGTGTGAAATCCAGCCCTCGCGGTTCGACCATTCGTCGTGCTGTGTCGCTGGCTGAGCTTGAAGGCTTCACTGTCTTCAATCAGGCTCACAACGGCCTTACCACTCCACAATCTCCGGTTCCGCTGTATGCGTCCGGCATGAGCGTTTCATTCTATCGCTTTGGCTCCAATATGCGTGTTCCGCTGAAAGCTTCAGTGCAGGTGGTCGCGCTGGGAACCTCCGGCGCATCGGTGAAAACGGCTCTGGCGTGGGACTTTGTCAATGATCGGGTGACCACCGCAGCCGCGGCGGCTTTTGCCGGCGCTGACATTGCGACGTCTTCTGTTGCCTACTCGAACGGCGTGGCCACTGCCACTACCGCCTCAGCGCATGGACTGACCGCTGGCCAGTACGTGAAGATTAGCGGCGTAGCCCCGGCGGCCTATAACGGTACCGTCGTTGTGCTGTCCGTGCCGACTGCGACAACCTTCACCTATGCGCCTGCAAGCGCGCCGGGCGGCTCCGCGACCACGCAGGGCACTATCGGTGCTGTGGCTCAGGCAGATATCACGCTGCCGGTGAAAGTCCTCTCCATCGAGAACGGGAATTCCAAAACTGTCAGCTATGACAGTACGACGGGCTTCCTTACCTGGAAAAACGACGACGCCTGCGCGCTGGTCTTACTTTAATCGGGAGCTTTAAATGGCTGCAATTACCCCCAGTTACACCATCGTCAACCCGTCGTACATCGCGCCGGAGTTGATCATCGGTTACCAGCAGGCGTCCGGTGCGTTTGAAACCATCGCCAGCGGTAACCCGCAGGTTCGCCTTGGTGTAGGCGACCAGTACGTTTATATGCGCCGTCTGGATATCCGCACTCAGGTAACCTCCAGCCAGTCCGGCAACGCTAACCAGTTGCCGAGCGTGGCGCTCGAAGCACGCATGATCTCCACCCCTACCTATCTGTTCCGTTGCCGTGGCATCTACGATCACCACGACACCGCTGCAGCCGGTAACTGGAACATGGCTCTTCCAGAAGCTCAGCGCCTCGGCATGCGCCAGGGTATCTTCCAGCAGTTGCGCTCTGCGCTGCTGTACGGGATGAACCCGGCAGGCGGCGAAGGATTGCTTAACACTGCAGGCGCGACCACTGAAACCCTGCCGCCGGACAGCAATAGCAACACCACCGTGCTGACCTACGATCATGGCCAGATGGCAGTTTATCTGCTTGGTCATGTGCAGGCCGCACTGACCCGCACCATGCAGCTGGGTCGCCAACAGCGTGTCGTTATCCTCGGGCCGCAGCGTGTGCTGGGCGCGATGGAAATTCAGCAGATCGTTCAACTGACCTCTTACCAGCGTCCTGGTGGTGGTACTGATACCGTCGGCGGAACTGTGAAAGAGGTTCTGCGCGGTGCAAATGTTCAGGTTGACTGGGTATACGACGACACGCTGATCGGCGCAGGCGCTGGCGGCACTGACGCGGTGGTCATCACCATCCCGGAAGTGGAAGTTCCGATGGTAAACTCCACCGTGAACACCAACGAATTCGCCAAGCTGAGCCCGTCTCTGGCGGCGAACGCCCTGATGTTCACCGACATGGCCGCGCCGATGGAAATCCCGACGCCAATCCCCGGGGGCGCTATCGACGTACTGTCAGAAATGCGCTCTACGTCTGGATGGGCGGTCCGTCCGGAAGCTATCACTATCCTGTCGATGGCATACAGCGCCTAAAACGCGAAATCGAGAAGTGCTTTAGCCTCTGCATGGTTATCCGTGCAGGGGCTTTTTTACGAGGGTAAACAATGAAACTGTTCATCGCCAACACTACCAAACAGCGCCACATCTTTACTTTCCGCCAACTGGAAACCGGGCGACTCCGCCAGATTCCCATTGAGCACGGATCGCAGATGCAAGTTCTGGATGGCTCGACCGAAGAAGTCGAAGCAGTTATTCAGCATCATCAGGTTTATGGCCTGGTTGACTCAACCAAAATCGACCAGAGCCAGGCGTTTGTCGGCCTGTGCTACAGCATCAACAAACCAGTTTCCGCCAGCGTTATTGAGAAAACTATTCGCGATAACGATGGCCATCTGACCCGCGGCGCGCATAGCCGCCGGCAGGCATCAGTCGCCGCTCTGGATAGCACACTGCGCGAGAGCGGGATTGGCTATGAGGGCGACATGGAATTCAGCGCAGAGCAGGCCAAGGGGCGCGATGACCACTCTGACGATCCGACCATTAACGAAAAAATTGTCACGCCGAAAGCCGGGAGCAAGAAAAAATGACAACCAGTCTGTCGGGATTTATCGAATTAGTTCGAGCTGATATGGGCATTACCCCCGACCAGGTTCCCGATGACTCGCCGTCTTTTTCTCTCGCCTATGGCGGCGCGGTTGAGTGGGTAAACCCTGATATCGCCTCGGTTATGCCGAACATGTATAGCATCGCGGTTTATAACCTTGGCGCCTCGTTTCTCATCAACTACGGCACAGAGGCTGTATTTTCTGATTTCCGCAAAGAGCATGGTCTGAATGACTTCAAAGCCGGGGTTATTACTGGCGCGGGCGATAACTCAACCAACGCACAGCGGCTGGTGCCTGATTTCTTCAAAGACCTGTCTCTGGCTGACCTTCAGATGCTGCAGGACCCATGGGGGCGTCGCTACCTGATGATCGCTCAGCAGTTCGGGAGTCTGTGGGGCCTGTCATGATCACCTTTCATCTGGGTGTTATCGACATTCCATACGAGGACGAAGACACCACGACCGGGGATGTTGCCGAGTATCTGGAAGAAAAGTACCAGATAATGCAGACGTTCTTTGACCGCTACGGCAATGACATAGCTGACCTGATGAGCAAAGACCTCGCCGCATCGCTTGAGAACATGTTCGCAGGCGCTCCGCCGGCGCAGGACCCGCTCGCCGAGTCAATGTCAAAAGTTCATGATCTCTTTGTGGGCTTCCTCGATAACACAGAAATGAACGGCCTCCCAGGCGTGCCAACACGCCGCGCGCTTGATGGTATATCGAAGCGCTTCAAGGGCAAAAAAGGGCCGCCGCGCCCCTCGTTCATTGACACCGGAACCTATCAGGCAGCAATGCGCGTCTGGGTAAGCGGGGTGCTGAATGCCTTCCCTGAGTGAATTACAGAACGCCAAAACCGAGCTTAATGCGACCCTGACGCAAGGGCTTGATGACCTGAGCCGGTTTCAGGTGGTGACCTTTACGAAGTACATCAGAAAGGTGCTTCCGCTCGATGGCTTTGTATTCTGGGTGAAATCCTCGGTCCTGTCTGACGATCCCAGCAATGAACCAGCCACTGTGAATGTTAAGGGCTATCTGCACCTGACGACAGAAACCATTCAGGACGATGAGCAACTGTACGACCGCAATGTGGTGACATTTACCGCGCAGGCGGACATTGACCCGTTCAACGATATCGGGTCAGAGGTGCTCTACATCGGTGAGTTTTTTGGCGTTCAGTTTTCTTTCTCCCGTCGTACGGGGCTGAATGAGCCGGCGAATCTGTACCACTACACCGGAGAGGCGATTTTCCCGCACATGCGGTCGCAGATCATCAACTCTGCTGACGATATAGACCTGTCTGACGTGGTGGTGTCGAGTTCTTTGCCGATCTGGCTGGCCCTGAATCAGTACATGCCGATGTTTCCGGCGATGCTCTCAACGCAAAACCTTTCGCCGCCCTATGCGACGGTGAAATGCAGCAACACGTCTCCTATCGCCGGCGCATTCTATCTGGACGAAAAGCAAAATCAGTATCAGCTGGTATCGGAAGATGTGACGCTATCGGTCACCGGCCTGCGTAACGCCAGCATTGAAGACTTTGTGCGGTATGTGCAGGACTACACGACCGGCGATGCCCCGGAGATGGGGATCATGAACATCCCCGTTGTGCAGGATGAGCGTGTCACGCAGAACGAGCTGAACATCATCGCCATGCGCAAAACCATCAAATTCAAAATTAACTACTACCAGCAACGGATGCGTGACCTGTCGCGCCGGCTGATCACATCTGCAATTCCGAACATTTACCCGGAGAAATAAGTAAATGGCAATTGTTAATATTAACGTGTCGGTGACGAATCCGCCGAAGCCCTCGCAGTTGTTAAAGTCCGGGGCGATGATTTCCATGGGTGGCACCACGCTGAATGCAGGTGAATATCAGCTGCTGACCAATGAAAGCGACCTTGCCAGCATTCTGGCCCCGGCAAAATCAATTTCTTCTCTTGCCTGGGCGACCGGTGTGGTGACGGTGACGCTTTCCGCCGCGCATGGCTGGACGAACGGCTCGCAGGTCCCTGTGCTTATTTCTGGCTCAGCGCCAGCAGGCTACAACGGCGCCTATACAGCGACGGTTACGGGGGCTAATACTTTCACCTATCCGCTGACGACCAATCCCGGCACCGCGACAACCATGGGCTCCGTGAAAACAGTCGTTTCGAACGAAATTTCACAAATGAATACCTCGTTCTGGGGTCAGGGGAAAACCCGGTCAGTGTATGTGCTTGAGTTGGGCGATGTTTCCATTGCTGACGCCGTGACTGCTCTGGCCGCCTTCATTGCCGAGGATGTGTCTCTTGGCAATACCTATCAGAAATTCTTCTCCTATCTCGTCCCTCGGGAGTGGGAGTCTAACGCCAGCTTTAAAACTCTGACCGGACTTTATACCTCCCCGGGCAGTCTGGTTTACTTCTTCGTTACCACGACGATCGCCACCTATCAGGCATGGGTAGAAACGAAAAATAAAACGGTGTGCGCGGGCGTAGAGTCACCGGATATCCCGGCCAGCGAGTTTTCCATGGCCGGTCCGTTTCAGTCGTCTCTGGCTAACGACCCTGGCTCCAGCAATATGGTGCCGCCGATGGCGTACCGCTTCATGTACGGCCTGACTGAATATCCTCTTGAAGGCAACAGCGCGCTGCTGAAATCTTTGCAGGACAGCAACATCAACTATATCGGCACTGGCGCGGAAGGCGGACTAAGCAACAAGGTCCTGTTCTCCGGCCGCATGCTGGACGGGAACCCGTTCAACTACTGGTACTCAGTGGCATGGACAGCGATCAACCTTGAACTCGATCTGGCAAACGAGATTATCAACGGCTCTAACACGACGGTTAACCCGCTCTACTATGAGCAGAAGGGTATTGACCGCCTGCAGCGCCGGGCGCTTAAAACGATGCGTAACGGCATCAGTTACGGCCTGATCCTCGGACGTGTCATTGACACGCAGTTGATTCAGCAGGATTTCAACACCGAGTACGATAAAGGCACTTACGCCGGTAACGCCGTAATCAACGCTGTTCCGTTCAGCAACTATTCCAGCCTGAACCCGTCAGATTACCGGGAAGGGAAGTACAACGGACTGAGCGCCGTCATGACTCCTCGCCGCGGCTTTGAATCCATCACGTTCAACGTGAACGTAACGAACTTTGTAGGGGCGTAAAAAATGGGCAACCCATTAGTACCTCAGGGCTTTCTTAACCGCGTTCGCGGGGCTATTTCTGTCACGGATACCCCCGCGCTTAACGTCTCTGCCTCATACCTGGCAAAAGACGCCATCAGTCTTCGTCCGGACGGCCCGGCGACCGATATTATTCCGACGCTGACCGGCACTGTCGGCAGCCAGGCGCCGTATCAGCAGGTTACGCTGACCGTACATCTTCTCAAAACCCAGGGGCTGGGTGAAAGCTATCGCCAGCGCTTCCTGACTGATACCGCGCTGGGTGAAGTCGTGGTGACACCGGATGCGAACACCTTCGGCAACCTGACGCTGCTTAACTGCTATCTGGTCAACTTCAACGAACTGACTTTCAGCGGTATGGACCCTGCATTTGTGGTGACCATCAGCGGCTACATGAACACCAACGACAACATGTGGGTGTAATGCATGAAAATCGATAAAAAATTGAATCTCGTTAGCAACATCACCCGCAGTGATGGTTCTATCGTCTATCTGCATGTCACGCCGTTCCCGTATGAAGTGGTAGAAGAATACTGTGTATTGCTGGGTAACCTGTTTACCAACTTCATTGCACAGGTTGGCCCTCTCGGCTCTGCGCGCGTAGCCGCCATGATGCTGAGAAAAAGGCTCAGGCAGGACATGGAAGCGAGGAAACAGGAAAATCAGAGCCTGGCTGAACCTCCGCAAACCCTGACCATCGTCGACGAGATTCAGCGCCTGACCGTGGTTGTCTATAGCGATGATGGCCAGTGGAAGACCGCGCCGCTTGAGGTGGCATTCAAGCAGGGGATTATTGACCCTGACGAATACCGCGAGGTTGAGGGGGAGGTGGTTTTTTTTATGGTTTCCTCTGCCATTCAGAAAGCGAACCTGATCGCTCCAACCGTGGGAACGGTGATCAAAATGTACGATGGGCAACTTACCTCATCGAGCGTTACGGCGTTTCGCGATTCGTTGCAGACGTCGAAGCCGGATATCGATACCCCGACCCAGAATGCCCAGCCGGAAACGTCATATATACCCTCTTAGACTGGGCGTCGAATGAGGGATTCTGGCGAGTGATACGGGAAATAACTGGCGAGGAGTACGCCAGCCCGGCTCAGTATCGCCAGCGTTTCATTCTGTCAGCGCTCAAAGAAAGAGGTTTTTTCAATGGTAGCTAAGTCGATCGTCGACATTGACGTAAATGACGACAAGTTTGTCGCGTTTATGGAGCGGTTTCGCGAATACCAGAGCGCGCTGGAGGATTTGCCGGAAGCGTGGCGCGTGGCCGCCGTCGGCATTGGCGAGGGCAGCAAAGAGACCGAGAAGGCCAAAGGTGAGGCGAAGGAGTTAGGCGCGGAGTTTAACGCCGTGGCCGAGGCCATTCTGACCATCAACAGCGGTATCGATCGGCTCAATACCAACCTGGAAGACTCGAAGAAAAAGCAGGATGAATTCAACAAAAGCACTCGCTCTGCGAAGGGCTTCATCAGCGATGCGACGAAAGACGCTAAATCGCTGGCAGGGCACATCAGTGAAGCGACAGCTAGTCTTCTGTCATGGGGTAGCATTGTTGGCTTGTTTACCGGCGCTCTCGGCGTAGGTAGCCTGTTTGGTATCAATACCCTGGGAGCGGGGGCAGCTCAGCAGAGATTTATGTCCCTGGGGATCGGTACGTCGGCAGGGAGACTGAGTGCCATAGAAGCCAACTACAGGAGGGCAATTGGGAATCCTGCAGGTACGCTGGGCGCTATCCGTGATTCTCAAATGGACCTGTCTAAGCGCTGGACGTTTCAGGCTATGGGGATTAACAATCCCGACCAGGACCCGGCTAAACTGCTCCCGCAGATGATCCGCAACGCGCGCGATATCTTCGTGCAGAACGGCAGCACACTGCAGGGTGCGCAGGCGCACGGCCTGACAAACTTCTTTACTCTGGACGACCTTAATCGCTTCAAAAATATGAGCAATGAAGAAATTGATGCGATGGAGCGAAGGGCGAAGAAGGATGCTGAAAGATTAAACATTACTGATGAGCAAAACAGAAAATGGACGGAGTTCATTAATCAGATTGAGCTAAGCGAAAGAAGCATTAACAGGGCCTTTGTAATCGGCCTTGGTCCTATGGCGCCGCAGCTGAGCAAGCTGTCTGATGCGTTGTCAGGCGCGATTGATACCCTTCTGAAATCCCCCGAGCTGGGTAAGTGGATTGATGGCCTGGCAAGCGGGATACAGAAGTTTGCGAACTATCTCGTATCTCCTGAATTTTCGACAGATGTAAGCAACTTTATGGATAAAGTTGAGAGGATGGGGAATTTAATAGGCCGGGTAATTGACTGGATCACTGGAAAAACCAGCCTTACTGCGGATAACGTTCAATCCAGTTCATCTATCCTCAATCCCGAGGTACAGGTCGACCCGAAAACAGGTAAATCATACACGCCAGGAAGCGATGATGACCCTCATGTATGGAGCTGGCTTAAAGGCGTAAGGCGTTTCTTTGATGATGGCACTGTTAAAGCGGTTGATCCAACCCCTTCTAATACTGCCGATAAAAACCGAACCATTGCCGATCGATTCAATAACCCTGGGAACCTGCGGTGGGCTGAAGGGTATAGCAGCGAAAATACGCGAAACGGAAAGTTTGCTGTATTTCCAACGCTTGATGAAGGAGTCCTTGCGGCCACAAAACAGCTTCAAATTTATGGCACACAGGGAGTCGACACCGTCAGGGGGATAACCACCAAATGGGCGCCCCCTACAAAGCAGGCCGGTGATGATAACAATGACACTGAAGCGTATATCAGGCACGTTGTTAAGGTTACGGGTTTTAATGAAAACCAGAAGCTTAACCTCAACGATCCCCAGGTCGTTGCAAAACTCATTTCTGCTATGTCGCAAAAAGAAGGTGCAGGCAGTCGGGTTTCTGAAAAAACGGTAATCCAGATTTACAACAACACAGGTGGGAATGCCATTGTTTCCGGCGCCCTTATCGCAGGGGGGCAATAACCATGGGATTCACTCGCGAGCTGTATAAGCTGGGCTTTGAGGTTTCCCCCGTCATTCTGTGCAATGGGATCGCGCAGAGCATACCCGGGGGGATGCTGCCTGTCGTGGCATTAACCCAGAGCGCCAGCTTTATCACAGGGTTGCTTGGGGGCGCTTTTAATCTTACCGATCTGGATAAATATTTCTGCCACTGGAAACCGGTTCAGGGTGGGACGATGGTCGACTATGACATCGCAAAATACCCTTTTGCCAACCAGACCGTAGCGGCTAATGCTCTGCTTGCTCAGCCTCTGCGTATTTCGCTGATGATGGATGCGCCGGTAAATGAAAACACCGGCGCTATGACTAAGTTTGTCACACTAAGTGCATTGCAGTCTGTCCTTCAGGCGCATGCCAACCTTGGCGGAACCTATATCGTCGCGACTCCTGCGCTTTTTTACAGCGGGTGTATTTTGCGAACGGTAAAGGATATGACAAGCTTCAGCGAGTCGGTACCGCAGCGATCCTGGTTATGGGATTTCGAGCAGCCTCTGGTCAATGAAACAGGGGCGGAGCAGGCCGTAAATAGCTTTCTGAGCAAAATTGACGGTGGAACAAAGCAAACTACCAGCGAATGGACAAATACTGTCGCTGCTCTCGGGAATACGTCGCTTGGCGGTACCGTAAGCGATATTGTCGGCCTTATCGGTAGGCTAGGCGGGGAGTTTGGTCTATGACGACGGAAACCTACTCGTTTACTGGCAATGAGAGAGAGAGCATGGCTTTCACACCTGCGCTCGATGGAACGGTATATAACTGCCAGATAAGATGGAATATCTCTGCACAGCGGTGGTACATCCTCATTACGGACAATTCTGGTAATACCGTGCTTAATACCCCGGCTGTCGGCTCAACGAATGAATCTGGAATAAATCTGATTGCCGGAGTTTTCTCCAGAACAACCATGATCTGGCGTGAACAAAACGGCCTGATTGAGGTAACCAGCTGATGAGATATTACGATTTCCAGATTTTCGAAAAAAGCGGAAAGCTTTTTAAGCAATATAAAAGCCTGGATGCATACGGAAACTATAACCCTGGCTGCCTGATGGTTGAATTTGATATTCAGCGCTACGGCATGTCAACGCCTATGGGTAATAGCCTTGTGAGGGTGTATGGAGTAAGCATCAAGGAAATGCAGCAGGCTGAGCAAAACATGTTCGGCATGACGATAAAGGGATTTGTCGGCATGTCGAAAGGGCTTCCACTGGCCAAAGCGTCACAAAGCGGGATGATTCTCGAAGGCGTCATTCAGCAGCCATTCGGGAACTGGCAGGGAATAGATCTCTCGCTGGACATGATTATTACTGCTGGTTCCGGCTCTGTGGATAAGCCGGTGAATATCACGATGCCATGGAGTAAAGGGCAAAAATTGTCTGTGGCGCTCTTTTTTGCGCTTCAACGCGCTTTCCCTGATTGCAAAATAAATATCACTATTAGTGATCTGCTGGTCCTGAACTACGACTCCCCGATTTACTGTTCCAGTATGCAGCAACTCGCCTCTAATCTGAAAAGCATTAGCCGCAGCATTATCAGGGATGAGGGTTATCTCGGCGTTGAAATGGGCATGTTCCCGGGTAAGGAAATCAGGGTGTGGGACAGCGTAGCAACTGAGAAAAAGAAGACCCCTATTCAGCTTGAATTTACTGATCTTATCGGGCAGCCGGTATGGATTGAGTTTAACCGGGTGATGATTACCTGTGTAATGAGGGCTGATATTCAGGTTGGTGACTATGTGAGGATGCCTGCAGGCGCCATGGCTATCACTCAAGCTTCCTCGTACTCGCAATACCGTAGCAAGACTGCATTCTCGGGCGTATTCGCTATTCAGTCATGTAGATGCGTAGGCAATAGCCGACAGCCCGACGCGGCAAGCTGGGTAACTATCTTTGAGGCGTATGTGACGCAGGAGCCCTAATCGTGACCATTAATCAGCGACTAAATTTTGCCAAGAGCATGAACAACTTCGCTGAGGAAAAAATTGCCGAAGCTATGCAGTTGGTTGGTAAGGTGTTACCTGCAACGATCGTCAGGCAGTCAGGAAAGATGGTTACCGTATCGTTCAGCCTGACGAATATCCTATTCACTTTGCCACAGGTAACCATTCCTCTTTTTGGCCCCCAATACGTGCGCTACCCAATGCAGCCCGGAGACCGGGGGATTGTCATTCCTGCAGATACCTATATCGGCGGCATGAGTGGACTGGGTGGCGGAGTTGCCGATCTGACGCAGCCAGCGAACCTGAGCGCCCTGGTTTACCTTCCTATCAGTCATACCGAGTGGCAGGACGTCGACGGGCAGGTGGTGACGGTATACGGTCCGGAGGGTGTAACGCTGCGCGACAGCGGCAGCAACACGACGTTTCTCCTGAAGCCTGACAGCATCGCCATTTCCACACCTGACAGCTTCACTGTAAACGTTGGCGGGACAGTTTTTTCACTGACCGGTAGCAAATGGAGCCTTTCGGGGGAGGTTGGTCACCTGCAGGATTCTGATGCCAGCACAAGCCCCGCAATCATGCATGCCGGTTGGCAATCGCTTCTGGCGTGGCTTAACAGCCATAAACATTCAAACGGCAACGATGGAAATGATACCGGGGGGCCGACTTCAACGTTTAACGGGAGTATCACCGAGTGAGAACCTATGGCCGAAACTCTGAGGGGAAGTGGGTCCTGGTGGAAACTGACGAAAATGGGTTTAATGACTCGGTGTATTTGACCACCCTGATCCAGAATCTGAAACTGGCGCCGCAGGAGTCGCCTTTTTACGCGAATAACGGAATACCGGCCGCCGGGTCGGTGATCCAGCAAATCCTTCCGACGTATTACGTAAACCGTATTCAGAAACAGTTCAGTCAGTATTTTTCCTCGCTGCAGATTGCGCTGATCAGCGACGACCCGCCTGTTTATAACATCTCGGCAATCACAAACGCAGGTTCAAAAATAATCACACAGGTGGCCGTATGAGCGATTTACCAGTCAGCTATACGTCAGCAGGCCCGGTACCTCTGACGGCGGAAGAGCTACGAGCACAGCTAGTTTCCCAGGCTATTGCGCTATCTCCGGGACTAACAACAGAATTACCAGGCTCATTGATTGAGGATGTGGCCAGTACCGATGTCGGCGCGCTCATCGTTTGTGATCAGGCAAGGGTTGACCTGATTAACTCAGTGGGGCCGCTAAAGGCTAACCTCGCCATGCTGGAACTTCTCGCGCAGCAGGCCGGTATTCCCGCTCAGAAAACGGCTGGCACGACAACGGTCCCGATTCAGTTTTCCGGCCCGGCTGGGTTTGTTATCCCACAGGGGTTTATTGTTTCTGATGGGACCTATACCTATTCAGTCAGCGATGCGACGATTATCTCGTCATCTGGCGTGTCTGCCAGCGTGTCATGCGAAGGAACGGAGACCGGGACCTGGGCTGTACCGGTGAATACAGTTAACCAGATCATTACTAGTCTTCCGTCTGACATCATCATTACCTGCACGAATCCAATCGCTGGCACTCCTGGTGCTGACCCGGAAACGAATTATCAGTTTCGTGATCGCGTATGGCAGGCGCAGATGGCCACAGTTCAGGGATATCCTGGATTTATCCGGCAATATCTCACCAGCCTTGATAACGTGCAGGCGCGCCTGGTTTCTGTCATTCAGGACGGAGATAAGTGGATAGTCATGTGCGCCGGCGGCGATATATACGATATTGCTGGAGCGCTATATAAGTCAGCTGGGGATATCAGTCGACTGAAAGGGTGTTCACTGAGCGTAACGGGGATCACGAATGCCAACCCTGGCGTTGTGAGCACCGACCTGACGCATGGTTACACTAACGGGCAGGTTATCAGGATTACTGGCGTAAATGGAATGACCGGCATTAATGACGTGCCGCTGACTGTTACAGTGCTATCGCCTCACACGTTTTCTATTGGCATTAATACGACCTCAGCCGGGACGTGGGGCGGCGGCGGAGAAGTGACGCCGAACGTCAGAAACAACACCGTGACGGTTAACGATTGGCCTGATAACTACGTGATCCCATTCGTGACGCCGTTACTGCAGCGCGTCACCGTGACATATCAGTGGGGAACCGAAAGCATTAACTACCTGACTGACGCTACTGTCGCCTCCCTGGTTTCGGCGCCAACCATTCAGTATGTGAACGGCATATTTGCCGGCAAGCCGCTGAATGTTAACAACCTGAAAGACGCGTTTTTGAAGGCGATTAACTCGACAATCGATATGGCATTGATAAGCACATTAAATGTCGTGGTCACAATCAACGGTGTGATAACCGAGCCTGATGCCGGGACCAATATCATCAGCGGCGACAGGTTCAGTTACTTCTATATTGCGTCAGATGGCGTGATCGTTAACGGAGCGTAGCATGCTTGACAGTATCATTAGGTCGTATATGTATACGCAATATAATGATGATGACAATCTGCGGGCATTCTTCACTGCGTATAACTCTATGGCGCAGGGGATTTATGACTGGATGCTCAATGCCAACCTTCCTGTGTTTATCGGAGAATACAACACCGGAGATCAGCTTCGGTGGATTGCCCATGGTATCTATGGCGTGCTGCCCCCGGTAATCTCCAGCAGTGAGCAGAGGGAGATAGGGCCATATAACACCCTGGAATTTAACCAACTGGCTTTCAATGAGTACCGGGTTATTAACCAGTCAGACCAGGTGGTTGTCTCCGATGACCTCTTTAAGCGGATCATGACCTGGAATTTTTACAAGGGTGATGGATTTTACTTCTCTATCCCTTGGATTAAGCGGAGAATTCTTCGCTTTCTTCTGGGCATAAACGGCACAGACATCCTCAACGACCAGCGCTGGAGTATCTCTATCCAGTTTGTCGATGGCGGAATTGTGATTTCCATCTACAAGGGGCGCCGGCAGTTCACGCGGAGCGCCATCTACAACGCTTCGGCTTATAACTCAAGGAAGTACAACCAGAAGGACACGGCCTTTGTGATCACCGAGGATTTCGAGTTCGCCATTTTCTTCAAGCAGGCTATGGATAGTGGACTGCTGCACATGCCTTTCTATCAGTCCATCCAGGTGGAAATTATTGATTGAAGCTAAATGGCTGTGGTGTAAACTTTACGGTATCCACCACAGCATGGTTATGATTAAAATGAAAAAATCAGCCCTTCTTATATTATTATCAGTTTCACTATGCGCTGGGGTTTCATATGCAGCATCATTTGATTGTGCTAAGGCAAAAAGCTTTGCTGAGAAAACGATATGTACAAACCCACAACTTTCAAAAGATGATGATGATTTAAAATATTTATATGGAAATGCTAAGGCGTACACCCAGGACCGAAAGGCATTTTCTGAGATAACTAAAGCTCTTTGGGATTCAAGAGAACGATGCAGTGACCTAAAATGTGTTGATGAATGGTATGATACTGCGTTCGCAATTTACGGCGCAATAAAGGAAACTGGCATACCAGAATCAAATGGTGCAAATGATATATTAAAGAATGAAGGTGCAACAAAACCTTCAGAAATTACAGAAAAACCTGATGAGATTACAACTCCGTCAGCCAAGAAGCCTAAGGAAAGCAAAAGAGATTTTAGCTTATACGACTCTAAGAAAAGGGCGGCTCCAGTTGAACATAACGCAATACTATATAAAGACACTCCAGAGGCATTCGAATTTATAGATACCCTTGTTGGGTTTGTTAGACAAAGCTCTTACAAATGTGACTCTGTTAGCTCTTTCATACCTATGGTTTCATCGAATGGCTTTACGCTCGCATGTAATAAATTCAGCTACAAATACGAAATTAAAAATAACGGCGGCAACGTCTCTGTTTCTGTGGATAATTAACTCAAAGCCCACGCCAGTGGGGTTTCATAAATAACTCATTGATAACATCAAACCCGCTTCGGCGGGTTTTTTTATGCCTATATCCCGGAGGAGACATGGCACTAACCCTTTTGGCTACAAACAACGCAGAAAGCGTTCTGGCTTCTGCTATCAGCGCAACCGACGCGTCGCTGATCGTTAGCGCTGGAACTGGTGCCGAGTTCCCTGACGCTGTGGCCGGTGAGAGTTACTTTAAGCTGACTATCACCGATGCTGCTACAGGCTCACAGGTTGAGATCGTGAACGTGACAGCTAAGGCTGGCGATATCTTCACAATTGAGCGCGCGCAGGAAGGGACGCTGGCCCGTGCATGGGCGGCCAATGATATGGTCGCCAACATGATGACGGCCGATACGTTAAATGTTATCGCTGATTTTGCAAATCATGCAGCCAGTTCAGCTGAAGAGGCGCAGGGGTATGCCCTCAGTGCCGCAGAGTTCGGCGACAATAAGCTCACCTTTGCCGATACAACGGCCGGTATTGCCGGGACAACTTCAGGTCAATACTTCCGGGTTCCTCAGGGTGCCGGTAATGTTCTGGCATTTCGATATTACAAAAACAATGCAGGCGTAGCTGTTGAGGTTGCTGAGTATGTTGGCCAGGGATCGATTTCTAACAGCATCAGAGAATATTCATCATTAACCACGGCGCAAAGTGATGTTTCAGCGGGTAATATTTCAAACGGCGGGTATTGCTGGGTAAGGAATTCAGCTGACAGCGCGCTTGCTATTGAGGTCATGAACGTTGGCGGGACATTGCAGCCTACCGGCCGGACAATGCTGTCTGAGCAGGGCGTTGATGACAA
>ULRE01007225.1_pt1 | contig 25085 bp, 28 predicted proteins | sample 1955141 | NCBI WGS metagenome assembly ULRE01 (sample SAMEA4835674, study PRJEB28245) | human gut metagenome | biome: gut microbiome; material: fecal sample | place: Denmark | collected 2008
TACATTTTTCATCAGGTAAACAGGTAAAATACACCACAACAAAACACTACTTTTGTATTCTGTGCCTATGCAACAAAACCACTGCTTTCAATATATCTAAGTTTAGGTTATATCTTAGATGACATAACCTCTTAACACAACCGCTTCCAAGAACAATATCTATACCTACGGCAAGACTGATGGCAAGAAGTTCCAGCTGGCTGAAGTGAATCTATGCCTCTGTTTTGAAACGCATCCGGTATGCCGGTAGTGAGACGGACTTTTTTGCTGATTTCAAGCAAAATATTCCACTCTACAGCAGGTAATAAAGGATAATTATGCTATCTTTGAGGTGCCGTACAACGGAACGGACAACAACGACTATGTGGACGGACAGGGATTGCTTTTAGCATTATCTGCTGCACTCGGAAATCTGCAAACAAGTTTGCATTTCACTCGTTGACACGATAATTCTGCTGCGACGAAGGTTCTCCCGAGGCTGCGCAGGCTCGTGCTTTGGCACTGGAAAATAACTTCCAGGGGCCGGACGCATATGAGAAGTTGCAGTTCTACTACCATCCCGACCACTTGGGCAGCAGCAGCTACATCACCAACCTGGACGGCGAGGTGGTTCAGCACATCGAGTATGTGCCGTTCGGCGAAGTGTTCATTGAAGAGCGGAACAGTATCTGGAATACGCCTTATCTCTTCAACGCGAAGGAATTCGATGAGGAGACGGGCTTGTATTATTATGGTGCAAGGTACTATGACCCACGACTAAGCCTTTGGATGTCAACGGATTTAATGCAAGAAAAATATTATCGTTATAGTTCATATGCATATTGTCTTTGGAATCCAGTAATTCTATTTGATCCCAATGGACTTGACCCTGATGATGCCATTATTGCTATAAAGTTTAGTGTTGGTCTAAGATTTGGAGGCAATATCGGTAAAGTAAGTGCTAATTTTGATCTTGGATCAAAGAATTATGTTTGGTCTTCTGATGGAACAGACAGTTATACATCAACTGGTTTAGATGTGGGTGTTGGCGTGGCATATTTCACCCAAGATAACAGATACAAACAATCTACTGAGATTGTTCCAGTTATACTGAACAATGGTACTGTTTTAAATCTATCACAATCAAAGGAAGAAGTAACCCGTACCGGTGAATTAGGAATAGGTTTTAGAGACTTTATTGGTGCAAGTTTTACGACTGAGGAGAAATTTTGTCAGATTGGACAATCTGGTATTGTATCTGAAAAGCATACCACCGGTAAGGTAGATTTAATCTATTCAAGAGATAATTTGACTCCTAAAAAGAAATTTGATGTCCCATCTTCTTCAAATGCCCACAAAAAAGGTAAGAGTAAAGATGGAAGCATTGGAGCAAGTGTTAACTGCATTTTAGGAGTCTCTGTGGATTTCAATTACGGTAAATTATTAGATAAGGGCAAGGACTGGCTCAAATCCTTATTTAAAGGCACGTCTGATGATTGATGATATTTAACACAACATAGATATTGTAGAATACTTTGGAATTGATATGTTATATTAATTATAATACTTTAAATTACTAAGTACTCTGCAATATCTAAATAATAAAAGATTTTAATATGGCAAGAGTCTCCCATACAATCAACATGGTGATATTTTGGTTGTTTATTTTATTGGTAATAGTTCTTTCCCTTGCAAATTGGGGAATAATACTATTCTCAATAGTTGATATAGTAATGATACATACAGCTAAAGCTATCTTAGTTTACAAAATATGGGCTTCGATAGCAATATCCGCTGTAATATTGTCTCACGCTTTGTTTTATCAAATAATGTATGATCCAACTATTAGTAGGCGAATTCTGTCATGGGTTGATCAACATTCTACCGTATTAGTGGTTTGGCTATCATTAGGATATATCAATACATACTTGGTTGATTTATTTTATATTAAAGAAAAATATACACAATATGAATTATTGCAATATGGGATTAATGTAACGAGTTCTACACTTGCAATGTTTCCTATATTAAATATAGTAATATATTATTCAATTATAAAAAAGATGCACAAAAAGATGCATCTACTTTCTGGTAAAGAATTAATTATCTTATACTTCAAAGGGCAATTGATAACATATCTAATTCGGGTAAAGCAAAAAGAAATTAGATAATCAACTGTTTATAATGCAAGGATCATATTGGTTATGGATTTAGTTAATGCAATTACATATTTTCAACATGGCGCCCCCACTTATTAAAAGAGTGAGACTGTCGTGTTAAAAAGCAAAAGGTTATACACCACGCCATAGGCTGCAGAGCCTGACGGTCAACGCAGGCGGCAAGTCCATCACGAACAATGCCTATGCCTACGATGCCGTAAGCAACGTGCTCAGCGTTGCCAACAGGGCCGCACTTCCCGAAAGCGGAAAGGTGGGCGGACAGATGGCGCATGCCTATACGTATGACGCACTCTACCGCCTGGCAAGTGCCACGGGAACCTATGCCGGAGCGGACAGTAAGACCGCTTCCTACCGGCTGGAGATGGGCTACGACAACATGCACCGCATCGTGTCGAAGAAACAGCATCTCACGCAGCAGGGCGTGCAGTTCGACGGTACGCTCCATGTGGGCTATGACCTGGCCTATACCTATGGCAAGACTGAGGGCAAAAAGTTCCAGCTCGCCGAAGTGAAGGATGCGAACTACCGCACGGAAGAGAATCCGGATTCCGTGGCCAAGGTGGACAACAACCATACCTATACTTACGATGCCAACGGCAATCTGGTCTATGTCAATACAGGCCGCATCAAGCAGGACGGCACATTGGATTCCACCGCAGCCGAGCGCAAGCTCCGCTGGGACGAGGAGAACCGCCTGACGGCTTCCGATGACAACGGCTTCGTGACCAACTACTGGTATGATGCCGACGGTGAACGTACGGTGAAGACCTCCGGTGAGGGTGAACAGCTTATATAGCTCAAAATGTCATCGTGTCAAAAAGGTCAAAGTGTCATTGACCTTTTTAGATTTTGCAATAATGGCCGTGTGCCTCTTTCCGGATAAATTCACGGGCACCTTCCCGCAGAAAACGCTTGACGGTGGATTCCGAAAGGCCAATCCGCTTGCCGATACCTACCGCTTCGGAAGTGGTAAACGAGGAAGGCAGGAGGGATAGCAGTTCGGTGTGCCGCTGGTCCAGCATCCCGACTTCCATTTCCGGCGCTATACGGCTCTCCATGGCACGGAAGTATTCCGTCAGCCGGATGGCACGGTCGGCGCTTTCCTCGTCAATCTCGTTCATGTCGGCTTCTCCACAAATACCACGCATGACTTGAATGACCAGACAGAAGCGGATGAGGTAGGTTTCCAGTTTGCCGCAGAGGGCTTTCTCCGCCTCGCTTTCCGACTCCACATAGACACAGCTGTTCACTTCGTTCTTCCATCTGATCAAACGCTGTTTGGCTGCCGGTGAAAAGAAAAGTTCAAAGGGATTTATTTTTCCCTCCTGTCCAGCCGGAGGCTGAACAGCATCCACCTGACGGATGATGCGTTCCCATTCATCCAGAATTTCTTCCGGCATGGAAGCCTCGTTCCAGGATGGCATGGCAGCTATATCCGGATAGACTTTCAGGAAACGTGAGGAAAAGTCGTTCTGCGAGCGTTTCCCGCCAAACAGCGAGGAGAGCATGCCGGGTTGGGTGAATCCGATAATGGAGCAGTAAGGATTGGGCAAGAAGATGTACTCGTTGTTCGACTTGCGGGTGTATTTGAAGGGGGTACCACTGAACAGGCTGAGAAAGTAGCTTTCGTCCGAACCGCTGTAGCGGTTGAAGTTGGAGAGCAGGCTGTCTATTTCGTCATTGTAGATGAGTACGCCCCGGGGATTGTCGCGCAAAGCAGACACAAGAGCCTCGATGGTGGAGTTGACCACCACGTGACACTTGCGCTGCGGCATTTCCATTTCTTCGGGCAATGACTGCTGCTTGTGCTGTTTGGCGGTCAGTTTCTCCCATTTGCCCATAGCGGCTGCAAATGCAGTGAAAAAAGAAACAGCTGTAAAGTCCACCTGATAGTGCTCATACTTCTGCAGGGATCCCACGATATGCCTTACGGACGCAGGAAATATACCCAGAGGGAAAAGAATGGGATTCTCCATAAACTCATAGGATTTGGTTGCGTTGTCCAAGCGCCTTGCGCACTTCATACTCGGGATAAAGCACCTTGTTGCCGGTCTTGACGGGTTTGAGGATGCCTTTCCTGTCCCAATGCCACAGGGTGGCATCACATACACCGAACAGTTCCTTTACTTCTGTCTTGGATAGCATGCGCTCCTTACGGGCTGCTTCCACCATCGAGCCAGGTTCATCCTTGGCACGGCGGATTAGTTCATCGGAAAATGCCTTGAGGTCTGCGGCATCCATTTCCACTCTCACATGGGCTTTGCCCTCACTGAGGATATTGAATAATTCTTCCATACATACTGGTTTCCGTCCGGGTTCTGACGGTTTCTGCGGACGGATTGAAAACAGAAGCGCCATCGTTCCAACACTGAACGATGACGCAAAAGTAATTGGTAATCATTTGAATTTAAAAGAAATAAAAGAAATGCACAACATAAATCTGCTGAACAGACTTCATTTTCCCTATCTGTTGTTCTGGTTGATAAGGTTTACAACCACTTTCAGCATGGTGTCCTTTTCCTCTGTACGGCTTTCCGCTATCATCAGGGTGAGCGCCACCAGGGTATTGTCTGCAATGCGCTTGGTGCCGTCTTCATTGTAAAGGATGCCATTGCCATTGAGAACCCATAGGAACAGCGTGGCAGCGATACGTTTGTTGCCATCGCTGAAGGAGTGGTTCTTGGTGACAAGGTAAAGCAGCATGGCTGCCTTCTCTTCAACCGAGGGATAAAGGTCCTCGCCTCCGAAGGTCTGGTATATCTGCCCGATGGAGCTTTTGAACGAGTCGTCTTTCTCGTTGCCGAAAAGCGGGCTGCCTCCGAACTTCTCATGAAGCTGGCAAATCACCTCCATGGCATTTTCGTAAGTGGCATGAAAGGCTGCCCGGAGTGTGGTCTTTTCTATCGTCAACTCCTGATAGTCGTAACGATCGAGCGTATCGAGTGCATAAGTATAATCCACCACGACATTGAGCAGCGAACGGCTATCCTCGGTCAACTTCTCCTGATTCTGGATAGTACGTCCCAGCACCTTGACCAACTGGCTGAGTTCATCGAACTTCTGACTGGCTATGCGCTCATTGATGGCATAACCTTGAAGCAGGTATTGCTTCAATATTTTGTTTGCCCAAATGCGGAATTGGGTACCTCGTTTTGACTTGACGCGATAACCCACAGAAATGATTACATCCAAATTATAAAGGGTGGTTTCTGTACGCTGGGTAAACCCTTCTCTACGACCATAATCCTTGGTATGTGCAAATTTTGCACATACCAAGCTTTCTTCAAGTTCTCCCTCCTTGAATATATTATTGATATGACGTCCGATGACTGTTCTGTCCTTCTGAAACAACTCCGCCATTTGCGCTTGAGATAGCCAAACGGTTTCATCTTGAAACTTAACATCTATATAGGTCTCACCATCTGTAGTTTGGTATATAACGATGCTATCTGTTTGGTTCAAATTATCCATAATATATGATTTTCAGTTTGTTGTATTTATAATCTTATTTAAAACACATCAGCTTTCGCGCCATTGGCTATAGCATCAATCTCATCCGCAATCTCATCGGAAGAGAGCTTGATGTAATCCATGAAAGTCTTCTGCGTCTTATGTCCGCTTACGTGCATCATCTGCAAGATGGTGTATTTGTGCGTCAGATACATATTGGTGATACCGCTACGACGGGCTGTATGCGTAGTGACACAGTTGTAACGGGGCATCATCACTTCTCCCTTAGTGTTCCTCTCCACATTAATTTTTCCATCTGCTTCCTGCTTCCGCTGCTTCATGGTCAACTTGGTATGAACCTTTGCAGTCAAAGAGGGAACCGTTTCAGACAATTCCTTTAGGATTTCCTTGATATAACGGTTGAGAATGACATCAACCACAGAAGGCAGGTTATAATTGTACTTTTCACAGATAGCCTGCAAGTTCGGATTCATAATGGGAATCTTTACTTCCGTATGAGTTTTTTGTTGCACAAGCCGGATAATAGGTGTCCCTTTGGCCGTAGTTGTAAAACTGTCAGGGGAAATGTTGCTGTAGTCACTTACTCGCTGACAGGTATAACAGCCCACCAGAAAGACATCACGTACCTGTTCCTGGAGTCCGGTCAGTGGCATTTCATACAAGGCTTGCAACTCGTCTGAAGTCAGATAAATCTCGGCAGCCTTGTCTTTTTCCTCAATTTTCTTTGTTGAAAAGCACTGGGTCGCACGGTCGTTGTCATGTATGCCATCCGTATAAGCATAACCGATAAGTGCTCGAAGGGTCACCAGATATTTATTCTGTGCAGTAACCATATAACCTTCCTTCTCCATGAATGCTAAAAACTTGGCGACAAATTCCCGATTCACCATCCCCCATGTATATTGATGCTTTTTATCAAAGCAACCATATAGCCTCATGAAACTGTGCCAAGCCTTTACAGTCCCGGAAGAATACCTGTCGTTCCCATTCAAGCGCTTACCTGACTTGATTTCAGCACAAAAATCTGAAAGATAATTCCATATCTTGGCTTTCTCTGCCGCAATACCTGCCTGAATAAGCCGCTCCTGTTCTTGCCGGATACGTTCCTCCTCTTGCCTCGCATGTTGTTCCGCTTCCTCCTGAGCACGTATGATTTCATACCTTTCCGGATCGGAAATGGCCAATATTTCCGATTTGACGTGCTGTCTATCAAATTGGGGAGCTGACATCTCACGTTCCAGCATCACTTCAATCCGTCCTAACTTATCATGCAGTTTCGGGTTTTGCTTACGATGCCGTGCCAATGAATCTTCATCTGCTACAGCAGCCTTCCATTCCGGCACCCCTACCTGAATACGTGTAGTAAACTGCACATCAATCCTTCTGTTTGGGTCCTGTACTCTTACAAAAAGAGTAGCCTTTTCTTTATGCTCATCCTTTTTGAGGAAATAAAATCTGGAAAGTGTTTTTGCCATAACCCAATCGTTTTTAGTGGATAATATTACACTTACAAGGATACAAAATTTCCCTATAGTTACCTATAAAGTTACCTATAAAAATCACATTGAATTCAAGTGATGTATATTTACCATAATTTAAAATGATTGACACTCAGCTATTTCATGATTATTCTACTTTAATCAAGTTGATTACAATTTAACTTTAATAGTACTGGGGGAACCACTGGATTAACGACGGATACACTCCTTCTGCCGGAGAGGGTCTGCAAGATGCCCGCTTCAACTCCCGCGACCACATGATGGGTGTTTCGCTCTATCAAAGTTCCCGATTCTTCAAGGGAAACCGCATTACCTTTGGTTTTGACTGGTTCCGCTACGGAGGGCATGCGTGGAATGAATATGTGAGTGGAGAAAATGCGGGTACGTCTGCCGACCTGGTGGATAAACAGGAAGATGAACTGGCCGGATACGTGGACTTGCGTCAGGACATCCGTTCGTGGCTGACGTTCAATGCCGGACTTCGGGTAGACCATCATTCGCGTGTGGGAACGGAATGGGTACCGCAGGTCGGTCTGGCTTTCCATCTGCCACAGACTATGGAACTGAAGGCATCGGCTTCAAAAGGCTTCCGCTACCCCATTCTTCGGGAAATGTACATGTTTCCGCCACAAAATCCTGACCTGCAACCGGAATCTATGTGGAACTATGAGCTGGCCTTCTCACAGCGACTGATGAATGGCAGGCTGCAGTATGGCGTCAATCTGTTCTTTATTGACGGAAAGAACCTTATCCAGACGTTGCCGAATCCTCACGGAAGTGGTATGCTGAACCAGAACTCCGGAGAGATAGAAAATGCGGGTGTAGAAGTACAGGCTGCCTACCGTATCGACCGCCACTGGTCGGTAGACGGAAATTACAGCTATCTTCACATGAAGAACCCGGTCATCGCCGCTCCGGAACATAAACTTTATGCCGGAGCCAGTTTCTCGCAAAGACGGTGGAACGTATCTACGGGTCTGCAATACATTGCCGGACTTTATACGCAGACGGACCCCGTGGTGACTGAAGATTTCGTGCTTTGGAACCTGCGTGCCACCTTCCGTGTGAACCGCTGGCTGAACATCTGGGCACGTGGTGAAAACCTATTGGCACAGAAATATGAAATCAATGCCGGCTATTCCATGCCGCGTGCCACTGTGATGGCTGGAATCAATCTCAATTTTTAGGATAAGTTTGTGAAATTCATAAGTTCTGCCTATTTTTGCTCTCATTATGAAAAAGACAATCACTTCTCTCCTACTGGTGTGGGCGATAGGCTCATGCGGTACATCTTTCCTTCAGGCACAGACCGCCGTAGAAAAAGGTCTGAAGAGTATCAACCGTACTTCTGCCGAGGCCATTGTAGGCTTTTTGGCCGATGACGCGCTGCAAGGACGTGAAGCCGGCATGATTGGCTCGCGCGTGGCAGCCCGCTACCTGGTTTCCTGTCTTCAGGAAGCCGGCATTGCTCCTCTGTATGATGATTCGTATTACCAGCCTTTTGAAGCCTGTGCCAAGGAACGGCAGCAGAAAGGCCGTTGGCAGGTACATCCTGATTCCATTGCCCAGTTGAAACAGGGTACGCACCGTTCGCTCCGCATGGCCAATGTATTGGGCATGATTCCAGGAGAACGGACCAATGAGTACGTAGTGGTAGGCGCACATTTCGACCATCTGGGCATTGATGAAACACTGGCAAGCGACAAAATCTACAACGGAGCCGATGACAATGCATCGGGTGTATCGGCCGTGATGCAGATTGCCCGTGCTTTTCAGGCCAGTGGCAAAAAGCCCTTGCGCAACGTCATCATCGCATTTTGGGATGGAGAAGAGAAAGGACTTTTAGGCTCTAAGTATTTCATGCAGCACTGCGATTTTGTAAAGGATATCAAAGGTTATTTGAATTTCGATATGATTGGCCGGAACAATCGGCCGGAACAACCCGAACACGTGGTGTATTTCTATACGGAAGCACTTCCGGCACTGGGCCAGTGGCTCAAGGATGACATTGCCCGTTACGGGTTGAAACTGCAACCGGATTACCGCCCGTGGGACCGTCCGGTGGGAGGAAGCGACAATGCTTCGTTCGCCGTACACGACATTCCCATCATCTGGTATCACACTGACGGACATCCGGATTACCACCAGCCTTCTGACCATGCCGACAAGCTGAACTGGGAGAAGGTGGTGGAAATCACCAAGGCTTCTTTCCTTAACGCCTGGAACTTGGCTAACGAGAAATCGTATTAAGCCGTCAACAGATACCGAACAGTTTCATGTCCGCTTCGGGGGTAGTAATGCCTCCGATACCGAACTGTTCTACCAGTACTTTGGCTACGTTTGGTGAGAGGAAGGCTGGTAAGGTAGGTCCTAGGTGAATATGTTTCACGCCCAGGCTCAACAGGGCCAGCAGGACGATGACCGCCTTCTGTTCGTACCAGGCAATGTTGTACACAATGGGGAGTTCGTTGATGTCGTTCAACTGGAAGACTTCCTTCAGCTTTAAGGCAATTACGGCCAATGAGTAACTGTCATTACATTGTCCGGCATCAAGCACACGGGGAATTCCTTGAATATCGCCTAACGGAAGCTTGTTGTAACGGTACTTCGCGCAACCAGCCGTAAGGATAACCGTATCTTTCGGAAGTGCCTGAGCAAAGTCGGCATAGTAGTCGCGGCTCTTCATGCGTCCGTCGCATCCGGCCATGACCACAAACTTGCGGATGGCACCGCTCTTCACGGCTTCTACTACCTTATCAGCCAGTTGCATCACCTGATTATGGGCAAATCCGCCGATAATCTCTCCCTGCTCCAGCTCTACAGGCGGCTGGCATTGTTTGGCCAGTGCGATGACCTCTGAAAAATCCTTGTGTCCCTCGGCATCCGTGGCAATATGCTTGCATCCGGGATACCCCGTTGAATTAGCCGTAAACATCCGTTCCTTATAAGTCGCATTTTCCAGTGGCGGTACGATACAGTTGGTGGTGAACACAATCGGGCCGTTGAATGCCGTAAACTCTTCACGCTGCTTCCACCAGGCATTTCCATAGTTCCCTACAAAATGCTTGTATTTCTTGAAGGCCGGATAATAGTGCCCCGGGAGCATTTCGCTATGCGTGTACACATCTACTCCCGTACCTTCAGTCTGGCGCAAAAGCTCTTCCAGGTCGTGCAAGTCGTGTCCGCTGATCAGAATACCCGGATTCTTCCCTACTCCGATGTTTACCTTCGTCAGTTCCGGATGCCCGTAGCGAGTGGTGTTGGCACGGTCCAGCAAGGCCATTACCTGCACTCCGTGCTGTCCGGTCTCAAGTACCAAAGCCACGAGTTCGTCTGCTCCCATTGTCTGTGTGGTGATACGCGCCAAAGCCGATTGCATAAAGGCATGAATGGCCTCGTCGGCAAATCCCAGACGCATGGCATGTTCGTGGTAAGCTGCCATTCCCTTTAGTCCGTACATCAGCAGTTCTTTCAACGAGCGAAGATCCTCGTTCGGTTCTCTCAACACTCCTACGGAAGCCGATTTTGCCAGGTATTCTTCCTCCTTACCGTTCCATGTCAGCTCGTCTGCTTCCGGTAGGACGATACCTGCTTTCACGGCACGTGCCTTCAAATGATCGCGCAGTTCCAGTCCCTTTCTCACACGAGCCAGGATACTTTCATCGTCAAAATTGGCATTGGTAATTGTAGAGAAAAGTGCGTCGGTGACAAACTCATTCGTACCGGCTTCCACTTCGTGTCCCTTCGTGCGCAAGGCATCGGCAGCTACCGACACGCCGCGCACCACAAAGAGCAACAAATCCATGTAGCGTGCGGTGGTATCTTTCTTTCCGCATACTCCTCGCAACACACATCCAGTGCCTTTAGCCGCTTCCTGACACTGGTAACAAAACATATTTCCTTCCATATTCTTTCTTGGATTATTATTGATTTTTCATTAAGTTTGCGCAAAGATGAGGAATCCTGCACGGGATTTCTGTCACCTATGTGACACGCAACCCAAAGAAAAGTTAAAAGAAAGATGCATACCGAAATTTTGAGCCGAATGAGCCTGTTTGAAGGCTGTGACCCGGAGGCACTTTATCAGTTGCTCCGTGAAGCCCCGAACAGTCTGCGCACATATAAGGAAGGAGAATTCATTGCCCGTCAGGGTGACGTGTGCCGCTCCTTGTTTATTCTGATAAAGGGACATGTGAGGACACAAATGGAGAATGCCGAGGGCAAGCAACTTACCATCGACTGGATTAAGGCACCCGACATTCTGGCACCGGCTTTTATCTATGCCTCGGAGAATCGCTTCCCGGTAAATGTGGAAGCCACAGAACTTTGTGAGGTACTTGTAATGGACCGGATACGTTTTGAGGAGTTCATGCATGCCCAGCCGGCTGTAATGCGGAATTTCATTGCCACGATATCCGACCGGAGTTTGTTCCTGAGTCGAAAATTGAACGAGTTTGCCTTGCAAAGCTTGAAATCACGCCTATTGAACTACCTGAAAATGCACGGAGGCATCCACAACCAGCAAGAAGTAGCCTTTATCTTAGGAGTGGCACGTCCGTCACTGGCTCGTGCTTTGTCTGAACTGATTGCCGAAGGAAAAGTCACCATGTCCGGCAAACAGGTGATTCTTCATTCTGATGACTAACATTTATTTGAGTGAGTCGTCTTCCTCTACCGGAAGCATATCGTGCTGGATGTTGTTCATACTTCCCCACAAGCTATAGCGAGCCTCCGGATTCATGGCTTCCAGACGTGCCAACATCTCTTTCATATCCGAACGGTGAGAATCTTTCTCGTACGGGCAGTTCTTCACCTGCTTGCGGAAACCACGGAGAGCGGCCATCTCTTTCAGGTCGGCTTCGTGTACCAGACACATAGGGCGGATAATGGTCATGTCAAACTTGCGCATCACCAGGCGCGGCGGCATGGTACTGAATGCTCCCTGAAAGGTCATGTTCATCAGCAGGGTTTCCAGTATGTCATCCATGTGATGTCCCAAGGCGATTTTGTTGCATCCCTGCTCTTTGGCCACGGTGAAAAGGGCCTTGCGGCGATTCCATGAGCAGAGGAAGCACGGCGACTTTCGCGTATCGGTCGACGGATCGAACTCCGTTTCATAACACACGTAGGGCACTCCCAAACTTTCGGCATATTCGCGCAAGTAAGTCTGGTCGGATTCATAAGCAATGTTCTTCATCACCACGTGCGCCGCCACCACCGAAAACTTCGGCTTGTAGATGCGCGAACGTCGGGCCAGCAACTCCAGCAAGGCCAGCGAATCCTTTCCTCCCGAAAGGCCCACCAGAATACGGTCGCCCTCCTCTATCAGCTTGTAATTCATCACTCCTTTCATAAACCGCTGGTTGATGCGGCGCATCAGGCGGTCCTCTTCCGTCATTTTTCCCATATCGTATGTTGTTAAAACGGCGACGAATTTACGAAAAAACGCCCGAACCACAGGTCCTCGTTACAGATTTTTATCAAGTCAGCCGGAGCGTACGCTTTGACAATAGCGCATTATTTACTACATTCGCAAAAATAAACACACAAAAGTTCTGCCTGAATGAAAAATAGCAGAACAGAAAATGGCATAATTCCAAGAATATTCCTACATTTGAGAAACTTTTAGACACAGAAACGATGAAAAAAAGATATTTGCTTCCTCTGCTGGCTCTTTGTTGCGCAGGAGGAACTTCTGCCCAAAGCTTAAGCCAGGCACAGAAATGGTTCAACAATAAAGAATTCGATAAGGCCAAACCCGTGTTCAAGCGCCTGGTGAAACAGTCTCCTTCGAATGCCAATTACAATTTCTGGTACGGCGCCTGCTGTTACGAGACAGGCGAACTGCAGGAATCACTTCCTTATCTGGAAAAGAGTGCCGAACGCAAGGTAATCAACGGTTATCTTTATCTGAGCAAGGCGTATGCCGACCTCTACCGTTTCGACGAAGCCATTGAGAATCTGGATGAACATATCTATTGGCTGGAAAGAAAAAATCGTGACGCTTCTGAAGTGGAAGGCTTGATGAATCGCTACCGCATGGGAGCTCGTATGATAAGAGGCGTAGAGAATGTGGCCGTAATTGATAGTTTTGTAGTCGATAAAGCGAATTTTCTTGAAGCTTATAAAATCCACGAAGAATCTGGAAAAATCGGTTTGACAGGAGAAAGCGACTGCACGGAATTTACGAACGGGATGAAGGACAAGAAGATACTTTCCCACCGTTTGCCGGGAACCAACCAGAAGGTGCTGTACTCCAGCGCTACATTAGGCGGAGACTGGAGTGTGCCGGAGAAAGTCAAAGGACTGGAAGAGGTGGGTACCGACCTGAACTATCCGTTCATGAATTCCGATGGCATTACCTTGTATTTTGCAGCCAAGGGCGAAGCCAGTTTAGGCGGATACGATATTTTCATTACCCGCTATGACGCAGAGGATGGAAGCTACCTGAAGCCCGACAACATGGGATTACCGTTCAACTCCCCCTTTAACGATTACATGTATGCCATCGACGATTTCAACGACTTGGGCTGGTTTGCTTCCGACCGCTATCAGCCGGAAGGAAAAGTCTGTGTGTACGTGTTTGCCCCCAACAATTCCAAGCGGGTGTACGACTATGACACCACCGATCCTGCGCTGCTGACCAACGTAGCTATGCTGAACGGTATCCGTCACACCTGGAACGATGCCGACAAGGTACGCATCGCCAAACAGCAACTGGCACAAGTGATGTACGGAGGCAATGAAACCCAGAAGAAAGGTGACTTCCGTTTCGTGGTGGACGATAACGCTATTTATCACACACTTAGTGATTTCCGATCGGCTGATGCACGAAAGAAATATCAGTTGCTCCAGCAGAAGGAAAAGGATTTGGATACGATGATTGATGCACTTGACAGAGTACGGGCCAAATACGCTTCTGGTAATCAGAGTATAAAAAGTCAGCTGACTCCCGGCATACTAGATCAGGAAAAACGGGTAAAGGAATTGCGCGAGGAGATAGCTCGTCTGACCCTCGACATCCGGAACACGGAAATCCGCAAACTCAAAAATCCTTAATATTCACATAACCATGGAAACACTGATTATCATTGCACTCATCGTAGGCGGATTGATACTTTTTGCCATAGAGGTCTTCCTGATTCCCGGCATCAGCATAGCGGGAATCGGGTCGGCGGTATGCATCCTGTATGCCATCTATTCCGCCTTTACATCACTCGGTTCGGAGGCTGGATTCATTACCTTAGGAGTTTCCCTGCTGGGTATCATCGGCGTCACATGGTGGTTCATGCGCTCTAAGACCGTAGACCGCCTGTCGCTGAAGAAAACGCTCGACTACCGTCCCTCACCTTTTGAAGGAATGGACCTGAAACCCGGTGACAAAGGCATGAGCGTCACCCGCCTGACCCTGATAGGTAATGCCGACTTCAACGGACACATCATCGAGGTGCAATCGGCCGACGGATTCATCGACGAAAAAACACCGGTAGAAATTGTCCGCATCAACGAAACCACTGTTTACGTGAAGCAGGCATAATCCCTCTCTCCCTTTTTGTATTCACTTTTAAATCTAAGTTATATGATTAATCCCGCTTATCTTCCGTTTATACTGGCCGGAGGTGCCATTATCTTCCTGGTCATATTCTTTCACTATGTACCTTTCTTTCTTTGGCTTTCGGCCAAGGTGTCAGGAGTAAAGATTTCGCTTATCCAGCTGTTCCTGATGCGTATCCGTAACGTACCGCCTTACGTCATCGTGCCTGCCATGATTGAAGCCCACAAGGCCGGACTGAGCACCATTACGCGCGACGAGTTGGAAGCTCACTACATGGCCGGCGGACACGTGGAAAAGGTGGTACATGCGCTGGTATCGGCATCAAAAGCCAATATCGACCTGTCTTTCCAGATGGCCACCGGAATCGACCTGGCCGGACGTGACGTGTTCGAAGCCGTACAGATGTCAGTCAACCCGAAAGTCATTGACACACCTCCTGTAACTGCTGTAGCCAAAGACGGTATCCAGTTGATAGCCAAAGCCCGTGTAACCGTACGCGCCAACATCCGCCAATTGGTAGGTGGTGCCGGTGAAGACACCGTACTGGCTCGTGTAGGCGAAGGTATCGTCTCCTCCATCGGTTCTTCCGAAAACCACAAATCGGTACTCGAGAATCCCGACTCCATCTCCAAACTTGTGTTGCGTAAGGGACTGGATGCCGGTACTGCCTTCGAAATCCTTTCCATTGATATTGCCGACATTGATATAGGTCGTAACATCGGAGCTTCCTTGCAGATAGACCAAGCCAACGCCGACAAGAACATCGCTCAGGCAAAGGCTGAGGAACGTCGTGCTATGGCTGTTGCCCTGGAGCAGGAAATGAAAGCCAAAGCCGAAGAAGCACGTGCTAACGTAATTCAAGCCGAAGCAGAAGTGCCTAAAGCCATGGCAGAAGCCTTCCGCAGCGGCAACCTCGGTATCATGGACTACTACCGGATGAAGAACATTCAGGCCGACACCGACATGCGAAGCAGCATTGCCCGCCCTGATTCACACCCGGCCGGACATGAACCCATCGGCAAATAAAAAGACAGAAACAAAACACTTAACTTGCTAACTAAAAACAAATGCGTATGAAAAAGTATTTTCCTCCTTCAGAACTGATCATCAATGAAGATGGTTCGGTGTTCCACCTCCACGTGAAACCGGAACACCTGGCAGATAAAGTCATCCTGGTAGGTGACCCCGGACGTGTAGCTCTCGTAGCCTCTCATTTCGACACCAAAGAATGCGAAGTAGAAAGCCGTGAGTTCCGTACCGTGACCGGTACTTATCAGGGTAAACGCATCACGGTAACCTCTACCGGTATCGGATGCGACAATGTAGACATCGTAATGAATGAACTCGACGCACTGGCCAACATCAATTTCCAGACCCGTGAAGAAAACGATACCTTCCGTCAGTTGGAAATTGTGCGTATCGGTACCTGCGGCGGTTTGCAACCTTATACGCCTGTAGGCACCTACATCTGTTCCGCTATCTCCGTAGGATTCGACGGCCTCCTGAACTTCTACGAAGGACGTAACGCGGTATGCGACCTGCCCATGGAACGTGCTCTGCTTAACCATTTAGGTTGGACAGGCAATCTCTGTGCACCGGCTCCCTACGTGATTCATGCCAACGAAGAACTGGTAGACCGTATCGCCGGTACAGACATGGTACGTGGTGTGACAGTAGCCTGTGGCGGTTTCTTCGGTCCGCAAGGACGCCAGCTCCGTATTCCACTGGCCGACCCGCACCAGAACGAGAAAATCGAGAACTTCGAATATCAGGGACACCGCATCACCAACTTCGAGATGGAAAGTTCCGCACTGGCCGGACTGGCACGTCTGCAAGGCCATAAAGCTACCACCGTGTGCATGGTCATTGCGAACCGCGTAGCCAAGGAAGCCAACACCGGATACAAGAACAAGATTGACGATCTGATTAAAGTCGTACTTGAAAGAATCTAACAAACTTATTATGAATCAGCAGGTTCTCTTCTTCGGGAGAGAACCTGTTTTTATGTCTGAAAACTCACTCATATGGAAGCAAGTTTTAAATCCACCCTTACCGACAAACGTCAGCGATACGCTCAATTCCTCGAACAGTTCGCCCCTCTGATTGAAGGCGAGAAAAACGAAATCAGCGTACTGGCCAACACCAGTGCCGCCCTGAAAGAAGCCTTCGGATTCTTTTGGGTAGGCTTCTACCTCGTACACGAAGGCGAACTCCACCTTGGTCCGTTTCAGGGCAGCGTGGCCTGCTACCGCATCAAGAAAGGACGCGGCGTATGCGGCACCGCCTGGGCTGAAGCCCGTACCCAACTCGTGCCCGACGTAGATAAGTTCCCCGGGCACATTGCCTGCAGTTCCCTCTCCCGTTCCGAAATCGTCGTGCCGATGATAGCGGCAGGAGAAGTGCGGGGCGTGCTCGACATCGACAGCGACCAGCTGGCTACATTCGATGAAACCGACCGTGAATACCTCGAAAAAGTAGTCGACCTGCTGGTGAAAACCCTCTACCAGCCCACATAAATCTGCCGACTCCACTTCCGGATGTAACCCGAAAACCGTATCTTTGCAAGGATTTTAAAAAGACATATACACGTGAACATATTACAAACTGAAGATACCATCTGTGCCATTGCCACCGCTCAGGGTGGAGCCATCGGTACCATCCGCGTGTCGGGGCCGGAAGCCATCACCCTCACCGACCGCGTCTTTAAGCCCGTTTCCGGCAAACCATTAGCCGAACGCGCACCTTATACTCTCACCTTCGGCCATATCCTCACGCCCGAAGGAGAAATCATCGACGAAGTGCTGGTCAGCCTTTTCCGTGCCCCCCACTCTTACACTGGTCAGGATTCCACGGAAATCTCCTGCCACGGATCGAGCTACATCCTCCAGCAAGTGATGCAGCTCCTTATCCGCCAAGGATGCCGTGCCGCCGGACCGGGTGAATATACTCAGCGTGCCTTCTTGAACGGCAAGATGGACCTGAGCCAGGCCGAAGCCGTGGCCGACCTCATTGCATCCACCTCTGCCGCTACCCACCGCATGGCCATGAACCAGATGCGCGGTGGATTCAGCCGTGAACTGGCCGTCCTGCGCGACAAACTGCTCCATCTCACCTCTCTCATGGAGCTGGAACTCGACTTCAGCGACCACGAGGAACTGGAGTTTGCCGACCGTTCGGAACTGGAAGACATCGCCCGTCAGATTGAGCAGGTTATCCATCACCTGGTAGATACGTTCAGCGTAGGCAATGCTCTGAAGAACGGAGTGCCCGTGGCTATCGTTGGCGAAACAAATGCCGGTAAGTCCACCCTGCTGAATGCCCTCCTGAACGAAGAACGTGCCATCGTGAGCGACATTCATGGCACCACCCGCGACGTCATTGAAGACACCATGAATCTTGGAGGTATCACCTTCCGCTTCATCGATACCGCCGGTATCCGCGAAACAACCGACACCATCGAAAGCTTAGGCATCGAACGGAGTTTTCAGAAGCTGGATCAGGCCAACATCGTGCTTTGGGTTATTGATGCCACTTGTGCCGAAGAGCAATATCGTCAGTTGGCCGACAAGATTCTTCCTCGCTGCGAAGGTAAGCACCTGGTGATTGTGCTCAACAAAGCGGATTTGCTTTCATCGGCAGATATGGATACTGCGGCTTCGAAGGATGCACAGTTTGATCGCCTGAAAGTGGCTCTCCCCGATTTGCCGGAGGACGTATGTGTGCTTTCCCTTTCGGCCAAGCAGAAAGAGGGACTTTCTCAGCTTCAGAAGCAGTTGGTAGACTTTGCCGCCCTGCCCGACCTGTCGCAGAACGATGTAGTGGTGAGCAACATCCGCCATTACGAAGCACTAAGCCGTGCGTTGGAAGCTATCCACCGCGTACAAGACGGACTGGCCATGCAACTTTCCGGTGACCTGGTTTCACAAGACCTTCGCGAATGTCTTTATCACTTGGGAGAAATCGTGGGCGGAACGATTGAGACGGATGAGGTGCTGGGGAATATATTTAAGCACTTTTGCATCGGTAAGTAAAGCACTCTAAACAACTCAAAACATCTTCAAACAACTTGTAATAAGTCCCTCATTTTGAGGGGCTTTTATTTTTAACACTTCCGAGTAGCTTTTTGTTGTTTCAAGTTATTCCATCTATTTTTGTATCGTATTTGTACCGCGAAGAAATTTAAAAATGGTGCGATTACGACTAAATGACATTGAAGTCACTTCCATGGGACACATTGGGAAAATGCCCAAATGACATTGAGAGCACAAGCTGGGACACCCTGGGACGTGGTGGGACACCTTGGGACACTTTTGGGTGACTTCATTGGCGAAATTATAACCAATATCAGCAACGACAATGGAAATACAGAAACGATGTAAGTACTGCGGAAAGCTCTTTATTGCACATACATTGGCTACTCAGTATTGCTCACGTCAGTGTAATGGCAAGGACTATAAGAGAAAGATACGAGAGAAGGAAATTGCAGACTATCTTGAATCAAATCCTCAGGATGCACCTAGTGCGGTTTCCTCACAAAATTCAGTTATTGAGGCAAAGAGGTTTCTTACCCCAAGAGAGGCAGCATTGTATTTGGGTATAGGCAAATCTTCTGTTTACAGAGAACTTGCCAATGGGCTTATAAAAGCTGTCCAGATGAAGGGAAAGACCCTTATCAGACGAAAAGATATTGACAATCTGTTCGACCGTACAAAAGATTATCAAGCACGTACAGGTAAGATACATGAGAAAAGGGAATATTATACAGTCAGCCAGATTGTAAATAAATTTCATATTACCCGTCGTGCCGTATGGAATCGATGCGAAAAGTATGGAATAAAGAAAGTATACAAAGGAAGAAATACTTTCTATGATAAGACACTTGTTGATATCCATTTTGCAGAACTCATCGCTGAAATAGACATGAATGATTATTATACCATTGATCAGATCAAGAAAAAATTCAGTATGAGTCATGCAGCGGTATTGTCTTTTGTTACGAGGAATGAAATTCCACGTATAACACAGGGAAGAAAAGTTTATTATTCGAGAGCCCATATTGACACATTCAAAGGGGAAAGAGAAAATGTTGATCCGCTTTATTATACCTATAAGGATATACAAGAGAAATACAGTTTAAGCAAGGATCAAATCAACTACTATGTCCGAAACTATCATGTTCCGAATCACAAGCAGGGACGTTTTACCATAGTAGAACGAAAGATATTTGATAAGGTGATAAAAGAAAGAATGACCGCCGATTTTCTTGAAAAGGAAGTTGAAAGAAGAAAAAAGCAGAAAAAAACAGATGAAATTCCAGAAGGGTATGTTTCAATCAGGCAGATATCAGAGAAATACAATATTACAGAAAAAGCTGCACAAGCAAAAACCCGAGAGGGAAAGCTGGAAAAACTATTTATCAGACATCGGAATTATTTCAATGAATCAGCAGTAGAACAACTCTTCAACCGCAACCCGGATAATTTTGATGTTCCTGAAGATTACATAACAGCGCAAAAGATAGCTGAACGCTTTAAGGTTACCATCCATCATGTACATGGCAGAACAAGACTGGCAAAGATTCCAAAGATAACAGTAAAGCATATAAACTTCTATGAACTAAAAGCTGTAGAGAAACTGTTCGGGCATCGTGAAGCTGCACCTGAAATTCATGAAGATGATACGTTTGAATGGATTACAGGCGAGCAGATAGAAGAGCTCTATGGACTGTCAGTAAGTGCCAGACGTACACTGGTATCAAGGCATAAAATACCAAGCAAGAAAATACATGAAACTACATACTATTCGAAAGTGGATGTAGAATATGCCAGAAACCCCGGATTAAGAGACAGGAAGGACTACTTCACGGTAGAACAGATTACAGATAAGTTTGGATTAAACAGGGATGAAATATACAGAATAGCCAGGTATAGAAATATACGAAAGAAACGTGACGGAAAATTTGTTTTATTCATGAAGGAGGATATTATAAATGCTATACATAACCGTTTACAATAAGCCTGTTTCTGATTGGTGAGGAAAGGCTTCTGCGCCAGGCTAGAAATGTACAAGAAGCACATAATGATAATATGAACATTCCTGCAACAGGGGATGGATATTGGGTTATGTTCGACTATAATCGCGGTTATCATGATGATATAGAAGCTTCAGGAATTATGGACATCTTCCGATTACCAAAATTCTCATACTATTTCTATAAAAGCCAGAGGGATCTAACATGTATCTCCGACTGTGTTCTTAAAATTGCATCATATTGGAATCACAACTCACCAACCGATATTAAGGTCTACAGTAATGCAGAAGAGATTGAATTATATCTAAATGGTAAGTTAATAGGGAAACAGAAACCTGATAATGATAAAAACTCTACAAATTTGAAACATCCTCCTTTCACATTCAAAATAGGAAAATTTGAAAAAGGTGAACTTAAGGCAATAGCATACAGCAAAGGCGAAAAGATTAAAGAAGAATCAATCTTAACTCCAGAAACTCCTGTCAGATTACAGTGTAAAGTTGATGTTAGTGGTAAAAAACTTGAAGCAGGATGCAATGACGTAGCATTTTTATATATTTCCGCCATTGATAAAAATGGAACTTTAGTTCCTGAGTACACAAAAGATATTGATATATCTTTACCAGATGGAATTGAAGTAATAAATAAAGATGAAATAAAAGCTGAAGCTGGAATTGCAACAGCACTGATAAGAATTAGAGATTCGAAAGGGATAAAAAAAATTACAGTTAGCGATGGAGTAATAAACGGTGAAACAGAAATAAACATCAGATAAAAAACAACCTTTAAACTAAAAAATGAAGACAATGAATAAAAGAACAAATTTAATGACAGCTACACTAATCAGTGTAGTTTCTGTTGCACAAATCCCTCAAAAGCCCAATATTATATGGATTATGGCTGAAGATATGGGACAAGATCTTGAATGCTATGGAATGAAAGCAGTACGTACCCTAATCTTAACAAGATGGCAAGTGAAGGAGTTTTATATAAGTCAGCATGTTGTACAGCTCCAATAAGTTCACCCAGTCGCTCTGCAATGATGACAGGTGTACACCAAACAGTTATTAATGCTCATAACCACAGAAGCAACAGAGACTTACCGTTAGATGAAAAGTTCAAACCAATCACATACTATCTGAGAGAAGCAGGATATACTTGTATTTTGGGTAACTCTAATGTGATGAATAAAGGAAGAAAAACCGATTGTAACTTTAAGCATACTCCACTTGGTGAATGGAATGGAAAAGATAAATTTGGTTTATTCGATAAATACGACGAATTTACTCCAGAAGATCAGCCTTTTTATGCACATATTCAACTTGTTGTAACTCACAGAGGAGATTGGTGGAAAAAAGTTACATCAGAATCACAGCATCCTGTCAACCCAGACAGCGTGGAACTTCCTCCTTACCTGCTGGATGATATTAGAATACGCAGACAATGGGCTTCATATCTAGATTAGGTAGAATATATGGATAATGAAGTTGGAATATTGATTAATGAGCTTAAAGAAAAAGGTATACTTGATAATACAATAATATTCTTTATAGGAGACAATGGAAGATGTGAAGTTAAAGGTAAGGGCTACCTATATGAACCAGGAGTAAAGATACCTATGATAGCATGGGGAAAAGGTATTAAGTAATCAGTTGTAACAGTTTAGTAAGTACCCTAGACATATCAGCAACCATACTTAATATGGCAGGAGCAGAAATGCCGGATTACCTGATGGGTAAACCTTTATTTAACTTAAAATCAGGACATCCTAAACCTGGATACGATACATTCTATGCTGCACATGATAATTGGGACGAAATAATTGATTGCATCCGTTCTATCAATACTGACAGGTATAAATACATTCGTAATTACATGCCGGAAAAAGGCTGGGATGAACATCAACAGTATTTGGAATTTCATCGTCCTGCAATACATGTGCTAAGAGAACTTAAAAAAAACAGGAAAACTTAACGACACACAGCTACAGTTTATGGAGGAACAAAAACCTGCTGAAGAACTTTATGATTTAAAAAATGACCCTCATGAGACTAGGAATCTTGCGGAACTACCACAATATCAAAACATACTTAAGGACATGAGATTCAGAATGGATAGTTGGCAAAAAAGCAATAACGATATAGGTCTTAAAGATATAAGCAACAGAATACCGGAAGATATGGGTGATGTAAGAGGGTATGTAATGAAGAAATATCCGGAAGAATGGAAAAAACTTACTGAAGGTGAAATTTGTGACTCATATAAAAAATTCTCATCTGAAGCAAGAAAAAATAGTAAAAACAAGAAAAAATGAAAAGAACGTTTGTCTATATTTTATTTCTTCTGTGCTGTTTTAGCATCTCAGCACAGAAGAAAGACACACTAACAATATTACTTATTGGAGATAGTACAACTAAAGGAGCAACACCAAGGCGCATTAAACCAAATGGAATTCATCTGGAGGAAACGATTGAGCAACTTTCAGCTCTTGAACAGAAAGAAGAATATAGCTGAATAAAATCGACAAAAAGTATCACGAATGGCTTAAACCTTTTACTTATGAATATAAGCAGAAAGGTAAATCCACACTGACGGTAATGGCTGATGACAATTCCCTCGACCCAATACTTGGCAAATATAAGGCTTGGTATTTCGACCGCCATCCGAACCTTCCCGGATATCACCTTATTGGATACGAAACTGTGGAGTTTTTAAAGAAAAATATCTATAAATAAAACATTTAAGAATATGAAAAAAGAACTATTACTATTCCCTTTACTGGCAACTTCTATGACTAGTATTGGGAAAAATGAATTACCAAACATTTTATTCTGTATAGCAGATGATGCCTCTAGAGAAAGTTTTGGAGCCTATGGAAGTGTTTACTGTAAAACACCTACAATTGATGCTTTAGCATCAAAGGGAGTTGTTTTCACTAATGCGTATACACAAAATCCTAAAAGTGCCCCTTCACGTGCATGTATCGTAACAGGTAAATATTCATGGCAACTTAAGGAAGCTACCAATCATTTTTGCCATTTTCCTGCAGAATTCAAACTCTATCCCCAGATTCTAATGGATAATGGGTATCATGTAGGATTTACAGGCAAAGGATGGGGACCAGGCACATACGACACAAAATATAATCCAGCAGGTCCAGAATACAATAAACTTACCGTAAAAAACAGACCAGCAAAAGGAATCAGTAATACAGACTATGCCGGTAACTTTGAGATGTTCCTTAATGAGAATAAAGAAGGAAAACCATTCTGTTTCTGGTTAGGTTGTAAGGAACCTCATCGCTTCTATGAAAAAGATTCATGGAAAAAAGCGGTAAAAAGCTTGAAGATGTTTCTAAAGTTCAGCCTTTCCTACCTGATAATGATATAATAAAAGGTGATCTTCTTGATTATGCTATTGAAGTTGAATGGCATGACAAACATGTAGGAAAAGCAATAGAAATACTTAAAAAGAAGAACATGCTTGATAATACAATCATAATTGTTACTTCCGACCATGGGATGCCATTCCCAAGAATAAAGGGACAGATTTATGATGACGGTTTTCACACCCCATTTATAGTATATTGGAAAGGAAAAATCATGAGTGGAAGAACTATTAGTGATTTCATAGGTTTCCATGATATAGCACCGACTATATTGGAGGCTGCAAATGTAAAAGGGGATTTCGGCATGACAGGTAAAAGTTTTCTTAATCTGCTTACATCTGATAAAAACGGAAGAATTGATAAAACAAGAGATCATATGATTCTATGCAAAGAAAGACATGATGTGGGAAGAGCTAATGAAGATGGAGTAAATCTTGGATATCCGGTAAGAGTTATCAGAACTGACGATTTTCTTTATGTAGTGAACTACAAGCCTGAGAGATGACCTGTAGGTAATCCTGAATATGGCTACAGAAACTGTGACAATTCTCCTAGCAAATCATATCTTACAAGTTTGAAACCTAGAGACAAAGACTATAGTCTTTATGAACTCGGGTTTGGAAAACGTCCTAAAGAAGAATTATACCTTATTAAAGAAGACCCACACTGTATTAATAATGTGGCAGAAAATAATAAATATAAAGATGTAAAAATCAAACTTAGGGAACAAATGGAAAAAGAGCTTAAAGAAAGTGGAGACCCTAGAATGTTTGGTAAAGGTGATATTTTTGACACATATAAATATGTTGGCAAACCTTGTGACTACAGCAAGCCGGAAGCAATAAAATATACAATGGTCGAGAGGTATTTTTTATATGCAATCGATTCATCGGACAGCAATAATTTTTTTATTTAATTTTCAATATTCAAAATCTTATACGGCACTATAAAATATTTTGTGTAAATGGAAATACGGGATTCA
>ULRE01055981.1_pt1 | contig 24912 bp, 19 predicted proteins | sample 1955141 | NCBI WGS metagenome assembly ULRE01 (sample SAMEA4835674, study PRJEB28245) | human gut metagenome | biome: gut microbiome; material: fecal sample | place: Denmark | collected 2008
CCATTTAGGAATATGCCAGCTCAGCGAACAGAACACATAATTGACACACGAATATGAAACAGATTGAAGACCTTATCGCGATTTCCCGGAAGTTCGGACAGGACTCCAGGTTCGTGATCGCCGGAGGTGGCAACACTTCCTACAAGGATGAGAACAGACTTTGGGTGAAGGCCAGCGGCCACGCCCTCGCTACTATAACGGAGGACGGGTTTGCCGTCCTTGACAGAGCTCTTCTGAACGAGATGGGCGAAAAGGCTTACAATGAGGACACGGCGATACGTGAGGAACAGGTCAAGAACGACCTCTCCGTGGCATGTATAACAAAGGACAGAAGGCCTTCAGTGGAGACATCCCTGCACAACTGCATGGGATTCGCCTTCGTGGTTCACCTCCACCCTACCCTTGTCAACGGCCTGATGTGCTCGGTGAACGCCGAGGCCGCGTGCAAGGAGATATTCCCAGATGCCCTTTACATTGAATATACCGACCCGGGCTACACGCTTTTCAAGAAGGTCTATGACCGGATAAAGGCCTACAAGGCTGAGAAAGGCAAGGAGCCCCAGGTGATATTCCTTCAGAATCACGGAATATTCGTGGGTGGGGACACCACCGCTGAGATTGAGGGAATATATTCAGAAGTCCTTGGAAAACTTGAGGCCAAGGTCGCCGCTCTTCCGGAGGGTGACACGGCTGTCTCGGAGACTGTTACGGATGTCGTTCCGGCGATCCGGCAGATGCTCTCGCGCTCCGGAAGGGGCTTCAAGACCTTGAAAGTCACCCAAAACGCCCTCGTGGACTTCTTCATTGATGGTTGTTCAGTCACTTCGACAGGCTCAGTGACCGATTGTCCCGGAAAATCCGGTTTCGACAAGATTGCCAAGCCGTTCACCCCGGACATCATCGTGTACTGCAAGAGCTCGTACATATTCATTGAAGCCGAGTCAGATGAAGAGATTTTAAAGCAGGCCGAGGAGGAAATCGAGGCTTTCGTAAGCGGGAAAGGCTACACGCCTAAGGTACTGCTCATCAAAGGAATCGGACTCATCGCCGTGGGAGACAGCTCCAGGAACGCACAGATCATCACCGATGTGTTCACGGACGCGATGAAGGTAGCGTTCTATGCGCAGAGCTTCGGCGGAGAGCATCCGATGGAGCGGGCTTGGATCGACTTCATCGACAACTGGGAGGTGGAGAATTACCGCCGCAAGGTGGCCTCCAGTGCATCCAAAGGCCGTGTGGAAGGCCGCACGATCATCGTGACCGGAGCCGCCCAGGGATTCGGAGAGGGCATCGCCCGTGAGTTGATGGCCCAGGGAGCCAACATCGTGGTGGCCGACCTCAACGAGGCGACCGGCGAGAAGACCGCCGCCAGCTTCAACGAGAAGGCTGGAGCCAACAAGGCCATATTCGTAAAGACAAATGTCGCGGACATGGCGAGCCTCCGGAACCTGATGAAGGAGACAATTCTGAACTTCGGCGCGCTTGACGCGTTCGTCAGCAACGCCGGGGTTGTCCGCGCCGGCGGATTGGACGTGATGACTCCGGAGAACTTCGAGTTCGTCACCAAGATCAACTACGAAGCCTATTTCTTCTGCGCCAAGGTCGCCTCGCACATAATGAAAATCGAGACGAAATATGATCCTGAATATTTCGCCGACATCATCCAGGTCAACAGCAAGAGCGGCCTGCGCGGCAGCAAGGCGAACTTCGCCTACGCCGGCGGCAAGTTCGGTGGAATAGGCCTGACCCAGTCCTTCGCGCTTGAGCTCGCCCCTTACAGGGTGAAAGTCAACAGCATCTGCCCTGGCAACTACTACGATGGTCCTCTGTGGAGCAATCCGGAGAACGGCCTGTTCATCCAGTACCTCAACGCCGGCAAGGTTCCGGGAGCGAAGACCGTGCAGGATGTCAAGGACTACTATCTCGCCCAGGTGCCTATGCGCAAGGGCTGCAACCCAGTGGATGTCTGCAAGGCCATCCTCTACGCCATCGACCAGACCGGAGAGACCGGACAGGCCATCCCTGTGACGGGAGGGCAGGTCATGCTGGCATAATTGTAAATCCGGGAAGCGACCTTGACTTCAGGCAAAGTAAAGCGGCTTCCAATGTAATTCATTAATATCATGAAACAACTTGACGTAAATCTGATGCATCCGGCCGAGCAGATCGCTATCATCATCGGCAGGATTTATCGCAGCGAGATGACCACCACCTCCGGCGGAAACCTGTCCATCATGGACGAGAACGGAGATATGTGGATCACCCCGGCGGCGATTGACAAAGGTTCGCTGACTCCGGCGGACATCATGTGCGTGAAGGCTGACGGAACCATCATCGGACCTCACAGACCTTCATCCGAGTACCCTTTCCACAAGGCCATCTACAAGATGAACCCGCATATTCATTCAGTGATCCACGCCCACCCTCCTGGATTGGTCACCTTCAGTATGGTTCACCAGGTTCCGGACACGAGCATCATCCCTCAGGCGCGCGCGACCTGCGGCCCTGTCGGATTCGCTGAATATGCCCTCCCTGGAAGCGAGCTTCTGGGAAAGAAAATTGTGGCAGAATTCAAGAAGAACCCGGACTACAAGGCCGTCATCATGGAGAACCACGGTGTCGTGGTTGCAGGTGAGGACATCGCTGATGCTTACCAGAGGTTTGAGACCCTGGAGCTCTGCGCGCGCACAATCCTGAACGCCAAGACTTTGGGAGAGCCTAAATACCTCAGCGAGGATCAGATCCTCCAGCACGAGAAAGCCGTGAACGTTCCGTTCCAACACTTTATGAACGTAACGCACCCTTCAGATGAGAGGGCGATCCGCGCGGAAATCTGCAAAATTGTCCGCAGAGCCTGCTCACAAGGGCTTATGTGCAGTTCCTACGGTACGGCATCCGTGCGCTGGAGAGGCAATGATTTCCTCATCACTCCGTCCAGCATGCAGCGTTGGGATCTTGAGCCGGAAGACATCGTGCAGATCAAAGACGGAATGGTAGAGGCCGGGAAGAACGCAAGCCGCTCTGTGGCACTTCATTACGAGATCTACCGCCGCAACCCGAAGGTCAACTCAATCATCCTGACCCAGTCCCCTGCCCTGATGGGATTCTGCACGACCGGAGTGAAATTCGACGTGCGAACAATCCCGGAGAGCTGGATATTCCTTCAGGACATCCCGACATTCCCGTTCGGGAGCCAGTACAACGAGCATCTGACAGAACTCGCCGATGAGTTCAAACAGAGACCGTTCGTGATGCTGGAAAACGATTCCGTCGTCGTGACCGGTGACCAGCTCATCAACACGTTCGACCGTCTTGAGGTGGCAGATTTCAGCGCCCGCTCGCTGATCCTCGCCGCTCCTTTGGGCAAGCTGAACCCAATCACCGACGAGGAGATCGAGGAACTCCGCGTGGCGTTCCACGTAGGGGAATAATAAAAGCAGACATATAACTGCAGAACGACTGCCACTTCGGTAGGTTCAGCAACCGGTAAAGAGAAAACTCCCTCCCGAATTTTGGTAACGTGCAAAATTCGGGAGGGAGTTTTCTTTTTACCGGATCACGTCCTATTCACCGGCGATGATCTTAGCGTCCTCGGCGCTGTCGATGCCCACACGCTTGGCGAGCCGCTCACTCCTCTGACGGATCTGCTCCTTGTGACGCAGTACCCAGTTCTCGGCATAGACAGCCACGCATGCAAGGAAGAAATAGATGACCGTCTGGATGATCATGGCCTTCATCTGCACGTCAGCCGCTCCCATCTCGCCACCGGCAGTGCTGAGGTTGATGAAACCCTGCGCGCCGAAAGTGGACGGGAATATGTAGGAGAACACCTTCCAGAAGCCCGGGAACGCGAATGTCGGCCAAGAGCAGCCGGTCAGGAACAAAGCCACAGGCGACATCGCCAGAAAGAGGATGAACACGGATTCCCTTCTCGTGATCAGCGTGCTCCAGACCATGCTGAAGAACACACAGTCAGTGATGAAGAAGACCAGCATCGCAAGGACATCCTTGAACTCACCTCTTTGAGGGATTCCGAATATTGCGGGGACGATGAAGGCGATGTACATGCCTACAGCAAGGTACAGCAGCCAGTAGGCGCCTCCACGTCCCATGACCACACGCCCGACACCGTGACCTTCAAGTCTGTCAGGAAGCGATGCGAAACTGCGGTTCCTCTCCCTTGCGGTTCCTACCAGCAGTGACATTCCGTAGAAAAGCGTCTGCTGGATGATGATCATCAGGATGGCCGAGATCAGGAAGAAACTGTAGTTGAAGGCCCTGTTGTAGGGATTATTGTCCTCGTAGCCAAGCGGCTTGACAGTCTGGGACGCGGCCTGTTCCGTCATCCCGAGGGACGAGAACCTCTGCATCTGGATCTGACCGATCTCATGAAGCATCACGAAGTTGGTGGCCATGAGAGCGTTCTTGTAGTAGAGGAAGCTGCTCATGTCCGCATAGACGGAGAATGTGGAGGTTTCGTTTCGAGCCAGTTTCTCCGTGAAGTCGGAAGGGAAATAGATGATACCGTTGACCTTGCGTTCCTGCATCATCTTTTCCGCCTCGGCCATATTCATACATTTCGCCGCGACCTCGACCTCTCGGGTGGCGTCGATCTCCCTGATGAAGCGGTGGCTGTCCGGACTGTCGCAATTGTCAACAATGGCAACGGGAGTCTCAGAAAGAATACCGTTCAGGTAAACGACATTGTAAAGCAGCGGATAGACAAGTCCGGCGACAAGGAAGATCAGCAGCACGCCGCTGTCTGAGAAAATCTGTCGAAGCTCATGACAGAATATGCCCCAGAAGTCCTTGATCCATGTTTTTGCGTATGTATTTTTCATGTCACTTAGTCTTTAGGGAAGTTCTGATGAATGTAGACCTTCTTGAGTCGCACAAGACCTATGAGCGGCAACAGAATGAAGATCAGCAAGTAGATCACCTGCTTCCACCATCCGGCGAATCCGGCTCCGAATATGGCCTCCTGGACATAGAACAGATAATAATGACGCAACGGGAACGCCGCCGCAAGTCCCTGGATGTAAGGCGGCATGGCCTCTATCGGAAGCGTGAAGCCCGAGAGGGAGAATCCAAGCACGCTGTAAAGAGCGCCGATACTCAACGCCAACCTCGGCACAGGAAGCATCTCAAGAATGAATATGGCGATCGCCTCACTGGCGAAGATCATAAGGAATATGCCCAAAAACATGTTCCAGATGGATCCCGCCAACGGAAAATGCAGCCTATGGAAGAGCAGCAGGATCAGTATCAGCCCGATCGCCGAGAATGTCAGCGTCCACACCAGAAGCTTGCCGGCGAGGGCGGTCACGATCGAGTTGCCGGAGGTCTGCAGCAGATGCCTGGAGGTACCATACTTAAGCTCCGCTCCCAATGAATATATCAGGACGATTATCACGATCATCTCCAGCACACCCGGCAGCAGGACGCTGCTGAGGTAGTAGTTGTAGTTGGTGCCGACGTTGCCGATCTGATGGACATCCACGTCCACAGGACGGATCATGCCCATGATCTGGCTGTCGTTGTAGCCTCTTGCCCTGAAGGCCTGCCTCTGCACGGCTCCGTTGGTCAGATTGACCATCTGAAGAAGATCCTTCCACGCAAGCGCCCCGCTGACGAAGTACAAGCCGTTGACGTAGAACGTGATCTTCGGCTGACGGTTCGCCTGGATGTCATCGTTCATCCCCACAGGAACGACACAGACAGCCGCGATCTTGCCTCTGTTCATGTCTTCTCTGGCAGCCGCGAACGAATCGTAGTGGACAACCTTTCCCAACTGGGTGGCGTCCAGCTGCTGGCAGAAATTCCTTGAGGTGGACGAGTAGTCGTAGTCCACAAGACCGATCGGAACATCACTCGGCAGACCGTCCTTCAGAAATGTCAGGAAGAATATGGCGCAGAAGGCTATCACGCCTACCGAACCCAGAAGATAGATCGGGCGCTGCCTGATGATCCTGAGCTCGCGGCGGGCCACCGCAATTATTCTCTGCCAATTAGTCATGATGATAGTCCTTACTTAACGATTGCGGACATACCTGGACGGACACCGTCCACCGTCACATCCGGAACGGCCCTGACCTCAAAGGTCTTGGCATCGTACATACCAGTTTCCTTGGTGGCCTTCCACGTGGCGTAGGACTCACGGACAGCCACATAGTTGACGGTGGCCGGAACCTCCTTGCCGTCAAGGGCCGGGATGATCACCGTGATCTTGTCGCCCTGCTTCATGCCGTGAAGGTAGTCCTCACGCACATTGAACGTGAACCATACATCATTCAGGTCAGTAACGCTGGCGACAGGCGCTCCCTGGCCGACAAGCTCGCCAACCTTAGGGAAAAGAGCCGAGATGATTCCGTCAGCAGGAGCCGTAAGGTACAGCTCGCTCAGATAAGACTCCACCTCCATCAACGCGCCGTTAGCCTGATCGACGAGAGCCTTGGCCGCAGCCTTGTCCTCCTCGCGCGCTCCGTTGACAGCCATGTCATACTGACTCTTGGCTGCCTTTGTCTGAGCGACGGAGGCATCGTACTTGGCCTTCACCTCGTCGTATTTCTGAGCCGCGATGACTTTCTGGTCATAGAGCTTCTGGATCCTGTCGAAAGACTTCTTCATCACGTCTTCCTGCACAAGAGCCTGCTGATAAAGCTCATAGGCTCCGGCGATCTGCTCCTTGCGGGCTCCGTTCTGAGCCTTTCTGCTCTGTGAGCTGGCAACCGCCTTGATGGCGTTGGCCTGCGCCAGCTTGGCACGTACCTCAGGAGAGTCGATGAGGGCGACGGTGTCCCCCTTGTGGACCATCTGGCCTTCCTTGACGTAAAGTTCCTCGATCCTGCCCGGAACCTTGCCGGACACACGATACTCACTGGCCTCTGCCTCGCCCTGAATCATCAGAGGCTTAGGTTTAGAGACGAAATAGCCGATGATGGCGATCAGAAGGATGATTACGATCAGCGCCACAATGCCAATCACAAGATTGTAGCTTTTCTTTTCCTTTTCCATAATATTCTTAAATTTTTATCATTATCCGTTGATTATCTTGCCTGAGCGTGGTTGTTGCCTTCCGCCTTGTTCAGGTTGGCGGCGAGCATCTGAAGTTCGATCCCCGCGTCAATATATTCAGAATGAGCCTTAAGCCAAGCGGTCTGGGCGGCGAGAGCCGTGTTGGTCTCGATCACGCCTTCCTCGAAGCCGACAGTCGCGGTGCGGAGATTCTCCTCAGCGCTGGACAGGTTGTTCTGAGCCATCGTGAGCTTCTCGAACGCCTCACCTTCCTGCTTGCGCAACTGGGTCACCTGCAGATTGATGAGGTTCTTGGCATCCTCAAGCTGGGTTCTGTAAAGTGTGGCCTCCGCCTTGGCCTTACGAGTCTTGCTCATGGCTTCGAATCCGTGGAAGATCGGAATGTTCACCATCACGCCGGCGTTGAAGAATCCACCCCAGTCCTTCTGGAATCCATTCTTAATATTAGGATTGGTCACCGAATACGAAGCCATCAAAGCTATTTTCGGCATCATGTCGGCTCTTGCCACCCTGACTTTTCCGTCATAGATTTGAGAGGCCAGCTCAAGGCTCTTTGTCTCCGGCCTGTCGGCATATATCTGATCCAAATCCTTGTCCGCACCCATCTGAGGGACAGGAATGTCGGAGAGGGTTTCGTCAGCAAGTACGATCTCAGTGCTGAGATCAAGACCTATCTGCTTGCAGAGAAGCATTTTGGCAAGAGTCAAGCCATTGTCTGACTTGGTTTTGAGCATGTCCGCCTCGTTGGCTTTCACCTTTATCTGGAGAGCGTCAGACTCCGTGGCCACACCTTCCTTGACAAAAAGATCCACATCGTGCTCCATCTTGTGAAGAAGGTCGGCGTAGGCATCGGCAAGCTTCTTCTTGTTCGCGATGGAAACAATCTGCCAATATGCCTGATCAACATCAACTATAACCTGCTGGTACTGCTGGTCGTACTGGGTCTTTGACAGCTCTTCCGCCAATTTGGCAATCTTGTTGGCAGCTATGATCTTGCCTCCCACGAACACCGGTTGCTGAACTGTCACGGCACCTGCGAAAATATTCTGCATATCCGGATGGAAAGCGTCATCGATCTCCTTGCCAAGGGCGTTGATCGTCTGTGACATATCCGTCTGCGAAAGCGCTCCGAGAACCGTCTGCCACATAGGGCTGTTGGCATATTCAAGAGCGGCCGCCGGATTGGATTTTATAGCGGTCATCAGTTCCTGGGCGAAACCCTGTACCTGAGAATGGATAAGGGTTCCCATATTCTGCAGCTTCTGGGAAGTCACGTCGCTGACAAGGGCGATGTCATTGGCGTTATAGATGTACGCCCCTGTCGCCGAGATATTCGGAAGATAATTCGCGAACGCTATCTTACGGTCATAGCCTGCCATTTCAATCTTGGTCTCGGCCTGTTTCAAGGTCTTGTTGTTCTCGATTGCCATTTCGCGGCACTGCTCCAGCGTCAACGTCTGCTGGGCATTCATCGCAACTGGCACAAGAGCCATAGCGACCAATGTTGAGATTTTGACAATGTACTTGTTCATATTCATAAATTTTTTGTTCTTCTTACAAGCGATAGGCTTCACTACAAATTGACTGCCAAATTATACCATTAGAATGAACGATTGGACTCTATAATTGTCAAAAGGTAGAATATTGCGAAATTTTGCAATGACAAGAATATTTCCTAATTTTGCCGCCAGACGCTAAAAACATTTTATGGAATGCCAGATTCGTTATTGAACATAGGTCTTAAACAGATCAGGAAACTCGTTCCTGTCCAGAACGAGATCCAGCTTGAAGACGATTTCTTCATCATGGACGTGAAGTATAGCGACAACCTTCAATTTCTGAAATATCCTTGCCGCAGCGATGCGTACATCGCGATTTTCTGCAAATCAGGAGAGCTGAACGTGGAGATCAACCTTCGGTCTTACAAAGTGGTCAAGGGTACGCTGTTCATCGGCACCCCGGGGAACATCATAAAGATAAACAGGCTGGGCAATGAAGGCGACAACGGATTCGAGTTCATTGTCGTAGCGATCTCCAAGGAGTATCTTTCCAGCATAAGTTTCGACTTTAAGAAAATTTTCGACGATCGGCTGAAATTGCTGACGGAGCCATGCATTCAGCTTGACGACAGGAACATCGCATTCTGTTCCAAATATTTGGATCTTATAGGGGTAATCCTGTCCTCGGATGTGCCGAACAAAAGGGAGGCTGTCGGTTCTTTGATAGCTTCGCTGTTCTATGTTCTCGGAGGACTAATGGAGAAGAGTGCGGCCAGAACCCCCGAGTTGCCTGGAGCGGCGGTCAACACGAGAGTAAAACTGATTTTCGAGCATTTCATGGCGCTCGTCACCGAGCATCACACCTCAGAAAGGAACATGGCCTTCTATGCGAGCCATCTTGGCCTGACACCCAAATACCTTTCCAAGCTTATCAAGCAGGTAAGCGGACGGTCGGCGCCGGACTGGATCGACTCGTTCGTGATTCTGGAGGCCAAGAATATGCTCAAGTACACCGACGACAGCATTAAGGAGATCGTTTTCAAACTGCATTTCCCGAATCCGTCCGTGTTCTACAAGTTCTTCAAGGCACACACAGGAATGACACCAAGTGAGTACAGGAACGGGTAAAAACCTCTTAAATCTTGCCGCCACCAATGGTGCGGTCCAGACGGAACATCGCCGGATCATCTTGCACAGAATCCCCCTCAGAAGTGTCTCGAAGCGGCATTTTGCATCAATCTGTAAGCAAACAACGGTGCTTTCATGAACAATTGACGCAAAAATCGTTTTAAAAAATTACGAAAAAGTTTTGGATATTCGATAAATCTTGATACCTTTGTCCTTGGACAGACAAAAGTTCTTTTTGTTGTCTATTTGTTAAGTTCGTTTTATATACAACAGGCCGTCGCTTTGGGGAAAGCGGCGGCCTATCAGTTTTGCCGAATGCAATAACGGGTAGACCAAGGCCGAGGAAAACGTCAAGGTGAAGTCTCTCAAAACATATATCAACGAGCATCCGAATCTGAAAGGTCTCCGCGTCTCTATGCTGAACTACATTGACCAGAGTCGGATGGAAAACCTGCCGCTCAACACCATTGAAGGCCATCTGCGAGCGGAAGGGGTTCCTGTCCCGGATAGTCAAGAATAGCGGCTTCTTACGTACCTTGCTATTCCGTCAACGTGAAGCTTGACGATGGCCGCCTTACCTTCGTTGCTCAGCAGGAAGTCACAGCTCTTGATGCAATCCATAAAGCCGTTCTCGGCAAGGCTGCTTGCGCAGGCCGTGTGACGGAGGGTGTAGGCACTTGTATTTCAATCCACGCACCCACGTGGGGTGCGACACCTAACGACTACACCAACACTTTCGACTTCTGATTTCAATCCACGCACCCACGTGGGGTGCGACCTTGTGCTGATAGCCTATGATGCCGTTCTTGTTATTTCAATCCACGCACCCACGTGGGGTGCGACACGAGACGACCGAGGGGTATCCATATAAGCAGATATTTCAATCCACGCACCCACGTGGGGTGCGACGTATTCGGGCAAGTTCGGTAGGGGATATATTGTGCATTTCAATCCACGCACCCACGTGGGGTGCGACCGCAGAACAGATAACGCACAGCCTTGAACCTCGGATTTCAATCCACGCACCTACGTGGGGTGCGACTTACGGTCAGCACGTCTGCAACTCCACGGCGATATTTCAATCCACGCACCCACGTGGGGTGCGACTCCCACGCCAACGCTGTCATCTGTCCTCCCTGTTATTTCAATCCACGCACCCACGTGGGGTGCGACCTCCACATCATACCGTCCCACCTCGTCCGAGAAATTTCAATCCACGCACCCACGTGGGGTGCGACCGTCGCCAATAGCTGGACATGCTCCAACGGCCTCATTTCAATCCACGCACCCACGTGGGGTGCGACTTACCATAACGCCATCCTTGACGGCTATATGTCGAGATTTCAATCCACGCACCCACGTGGGGTGCGACGAACGTCAAAAGAACGATAACCGACAACCTGCGAACATTTCAATCCACGCACCCACGTGGGGTGCGACTGTAGTTTTGCCCACTTGCCGCACGGAGATAGGCTATTTCAATCCACGCACCCACGTGGGGTGCGACGTCATTGTTCTTATGTCCCTCGTTCGCCCAGGATATTTCAATCCACGCACCCACGTGGGGTGCGACCAACCGTTCAAATTTTCGTTCCCATATCGCACGGTATTTCAATCCACGCACCCACGTGGGGTGCGACCGAGAGCGCGGAACTCCTTGAGCCCCTTTGCGTTATTTCAATCCACGCACCCACGTGGGGTGCGACCCACTGTCAGTTACAATGGCGAAGAGATCATTCTCATTTCAATCCACGCACCCACGTGGGGTGCGACGGACGAGAGGGCGGGGAAGGTTGACATGCTGGCATTTCAATCCACGCACCCACGTGGGGTGCGACGACAAGGTCGGCGAGGTTGATTCCGATTAGATAATTTCAATCCACGCACCCACGTGGGGTGCGACCTACGCCGCCGGCGTTGATTCCGTGGCGGACTGATTTCAATCCACGCACCCACGTGGGGTGCGACGGCCTTACCGCAACTATGAGCTGTAACGTATGGAATTTCAATCCACGCACCCACGTGGGGTGCGACGCGTAATTATGACAAGACAGGAAATCAAGGACAATTTCAATCCACGCACCCACGTGGGGTGCGACGTGAGGCGGCTCACCTCCCTCTGGCTGTCCTCCAATTTCAATCCACGCACCCACGTGGGGTGCGACCCTTGACGGCACGGTGCACGCCGGGAGGCCGGAATTTCAATCCACGCACCCACGTGGGGTGCGACGCTCATTAATATGGAGCCGTGCTTCGGATATGAGATTTCAATCCACGCACCCACGTGGGGTGCGACTAGAAGTCCGCGAGGGGTCAAGGAAATGGCGGAGATTTCAATCCACGCACCCACGTGGGGTGCGACAATGATTGGTACCGTGATTCTCGCATCCAGCAGATTTCAATCCACGCACCCACGTGGGGTGCGACCCGTTCTCAATCGTTGGTTCTGCCCGACCTGTTACATTTCAATCCACGCACCCACGTGGGGTGCGACCAGACACAAGAGGGCAATAATTAAAATGGCAAAATTTCAATCCACGCACCCACGTGGGGTGCGACTGCTATCTGTCCAAGCACGCATTACAAGAGATTATTTCAATCCACGCACCCACGTGGGGTGCGACTCGTGAGTTTTTCAATCCCGCAATTGACAATTCTATTTCAATCCACGCACCCACGTGGGGTGCGACAGGACGGCCGGATTTTTCATCCGGTGCATTAAAAGATTTCAATCCACGCACCCACGTGGGGTGCGACCTGGTCAGTCTTTTGCTGATTACTGGACGTATGATTTCAATCCACGCACCCACGTGGGGTGCGACTCAGACAAATCCCTCCGTGATGGGGAGTTAACCCTATTTCAATCCACGCACCCACGTGGGGTGCGACCCAAAACCTCTCCTGCTCCTCTATGTTGTAGGTATTTCAATCCACGCACCCACGTGGGGTGCGACTCCACAGCCGATAAAGCGTGTCCAGCATATCCAATTTCAATCCACGCACCCACGTGGGGTGCGACCCAGATCGAAATACATCTCTTGGCTGGTAACAATATTTCAATCCACGCACCCACGTGGGGTGCGACAGAAAAGCGCAAAAGTTTAGCGCAAACTTGGAAAATTTCAATCCACGCACCCACGTGGGGTGCGACTTCCCTCATCTTTAGTTGAAAGCATTTCAGAAACATTTCAATCCACGCACCCACGTGGGGTGCGACTGTATGATTATTCCAAAATTTCAAAACTTTCAAATTTCAATCCACGCACCCACGTGGGGTGCGACTTTCTTCGTTCTTGGTGGAAAGCATTTCAGTTACATTTCAATCCACGCACCCACGTGGGGTGCGACCAAGCCTTGTAAAGGACTTTTGCGCAAAGTCTTATTTCAATCCACGCACCCACGTGGGGTGCGACAAGTGGGAAAGTGAAATTCTTTTTGCTCCTTTTATTTCAATCCACGCACCCACGTGGGGTGCGACCTCGAAATTTTTTTAGGAAAATCCGAAAAAGAAAATTTCAATCCACGCACCCACGTGGGGTGCGACATCAATGGGCGTTGATGTCGTCACAGGAGCAATATTTCAATCCACGCACCCACGTGGGGTGCGACTCACGGTTAACGCCAGTAGCATAAACAGCGTCAGATTTCAATCCACGCACCCACGTGGGGTGCGACCTCTTCCGAATACAGCTCTTGGTGCCTCTTTCTTGATTTCAATCCACGCACCCACGTGGGGTGCGACAAAGGTCAACACCGTCGGCAAATTTTGTTGCAATTTCAATCCACGCACCCACGTGGGGTGCGACTTTTGATCAAAAATCTGAGGAGAGTATGCATTTTATTTCAATCCACGCACCCACGTGGGGTGCGACGGGTTGGCTTACCGGAGCTAAAAAGTAGTTCGTAATTTCAATCCACGCACCCACGTGGGGTGCGACGGAAAAATGCTTAATCCTTTTCTTATCTCACGTATTTCAATCCACGCACCCACGTGGGGTGCGACTGTTAAGCCATCAAATGGTTGGCTTTTAGGTCATAAAGATAATGAATTTGCGAATGAAAACATAATAATTATAAACTCTGTTAACATTACGTGATTATCTCAGCCATATTATTGATGTTCAACAATTGCGAACATCTCTGCTTTATCTGCAACACTTGGGGTTCGCCTCTGTCAAATAATGAGCTCCTCCGTGAAATCCGTGTCTCTCTTATCACTCAAGGTTTCTACCTTGTGTTTCCAGTTTGATCCTAATGAATAGAACCTTACACTGTCTTGGTCTCTATCGATGAGATTCTCTAACTGAAATTTAAGGCTCACATATTGAGATTCTGTCAAGATGCATTCAAACACTGAATTCTGAACACGTTTACCATAATTTAAACAGGCCTTTGCGACTTGTCTCAAGCGTCTTTCTCCACTGGGCGAGGACACATTCACATCATAAGTTATCAGTACAAACATAATCGCCAATTATTGGATAAGGAAAACAGGATAGTCATCAATGTCTTTCCTGATGAATCTCGCCAGTAACATTGATTGAATGTAGGGTAAAAGGCCTATGGATACCTTCTCGTTAAGATAGGGATGAGTGATCGTCTCTTTTTTTCGGCTTTGCCAAGCGGTCAATATTGTTTTCCTCCCGCTATCCGTCATCACAATGCTTTCATCCCCTTGCTTCACAAAATCTTTTATTGTAATCTGTTTCCTGTTTATCAACGACAGAATCAAACGGTCTCCCAAATAAGCGCGAAGTTCTTCCATAACATCCAAAGCCAAAGAAGCCCTGCCTGGTCTTAAGGTGTGCATAAAACCCACATATGGATCTAGACCCACTGTCTCCAAAGCGGAAGTCATATCATTGCAAATAAGGGAATACACAAACGACAGCATAGCGTTGACAGCATCCTTTGGAGGACGGCGATTACGGTTCTCAAAAACAAAATCGTCTTTCTGGTTCAGAATCAGATGTGAGAATATTCCAAAATAATATGTTGCCGCCTCCCCTTCAATTCCTCTTACGCTATCAATTGAATCTGTGTTCAAGACCCTTAACTTACACCTTCGGAGATTCTCCGCCGCATTTTCCACAACATCGTCTGAACCATTGTCACGAATGAACCTACGAAGAATATTACGATAATTATGTATCTTTCCTCCGATAAACAATTTGCTGAGGTGAAGGGAATAATCTGGATCATCGGAATAATTGTATTGTGCCTTCCTCAATAAAACATTGCCTTTTGTCGGACCTTGCGAACGACTTATGTAACGACCTTGTGGAGAAAGAAACGTAAGGGATACCCCGCTATCGGCACATAACTTCATTACCCCTGGACTTGCTCCCATATATCCGAATGTCACTATCTGCTCAATGTTGTGAATCGGTATACGGAATATCTCCTCCTGATTTACAGAGACAACAACATTCAGCCCATCCTTGCTCAAATATGCTTCAGGGGTAGTCACATACAAAGTATTAAGTAATATTCTCATATAGGTTTCTGCTTAAATACGTTACAACTTGAGTACAATCATTCGTTTCCGGAAGGCAAATGTCTTTTAGAGAACAGTTTTTGCAATGGGGTCTCTTCGTGGCTTTGGGGATGTCGCCGCTTGTGAATATTCTATGCATTTCTTTGGCGCATCGCATCGTGGTTGTCCGCAAAACATCGGACATTTCAACCGTTTCACGACGCTTCACCTCATCGTAATAGAGGGCTCCACGAGGAATATGAATACCATACATTTCTTCCAGACATAGAACTTGAGCCGCCAGTTGTACTTCGTCTCTCTCATCAGGTTTACTATGTCCCCTTTTATATTCAATAGGATAAGGCTTCCAAAATCCTTTGTATTTATTATGGGTGATCGAATCCTCTCGGGAGTCGGAAGGAATAAGTTCCACCGCATCCGTGACGCCATACAGCCCTAGCTCCCTTGAGGCGATATGCAAAGAGCGGAGAGTGATTACGTCTCCATTTTTCTGGCGGTAGAAAGGATTGTCAACGTTACTATGCAGAATACTCCCCTCCGTCGTCAGCTTGTTCTCAGCCCATTGTTGTTCGATGTGAATCAATGCCCATTGCCGGGGACAGAACATAAAGTGCTGAATCCCCGACAACATTAGCATTTCTTCTTCTGAGTACATAGAACGACGCTATATGAGTTCTTTCACTGTGACACCGGCAGGAATCGATTCTTCTTCAATCGTCACCTTATAGTCACGGAACGATCTTGGGGCACTCTCTGTTACTTTTTCTATCTTTACCAGATCGAAGAGTTTATTGGCCGGCGCATTGCCAAGTTCGGAATCGTGACGGAACACAATAAGCTTCTGTGCGCTCATCAAGCCGCGAGCGGCCGAACGATCCGCATCGAACATATTTTTCAACGCCTCGAAGAATAATTGAAGATCTTCTTCAGAGAAGCCTGTCTGTTTCGCAAGGTTTGCCGAGACGAAACCGTGGCACACATAGAGGCCGTAAGGTATTGTGGCTTTGCGACCCATAGTGTGATTCTCTCCCTTTTGGCTCTCGGCCTCTTTTTGTGTCGCAACCGCAACCCTGGTTATGGAATGCTCAGCTGTGGCAACCGGGTCGACAGAACGAGCGAAGGTCAGTTGTATAGGGCCTCTAACCTGACCGGCATTCTTTCCTGTTGACATTACAGCACCAAAGGTTCGTATGTCATAGTAGTTCTTGCACATGAAACGTCGCGCGGCGGCTGTCTTGTCCTTTGCGTCCTTGACACCCTTTACCACAGAGTCATCATGGGCTTTGTCTATCTCATCATTGAGAATAGCTTTTTCTTTGATGAATATGTCATAGCCCTCTGACAAGCCTTTCGCAACCTGTACATAATTACGAACCTTACGCTTCAAGCACACATCTGTCACCAGTCCCATACCAGTTTCGGCATCCACGCGAGGCAGATTTCCCGCATCCGGATCACCGTTTGGATTACCATCCTGTACATCGAAAACGTAAACGAAATCGATTCTGTTGTTTAATTCAGTCATAATATTTTAAATTTTAAGCATTTACACTTTCGTCATTATTATTCTCTTCTTTTTTATTAAAAAAGTCTTGCCTCTGGTGATAATATCCCACAAAGAAGCGACCTTGGTCTTGAAGGTCAAGGTGCGCCGGGAACCCATCAGAGGAGATTTTGTCGATTATCTCTTGCTTCAACTTCTCATAGAACACTTTCTTTCCCTCATTTGACAAATTCTCCAAATGGTGGGAAGAAAGATTGAGTATCGTTGCGAACACCGAGGATGGTGTTGAGCTGGCAGCATTCATATAGCGTTCGCGGATGCTGCTGATCCCGTTTGCATCTTCTTGAATTCTGTCAAGAACTGCAAAGAGGCGGCCACACAGGTAGCCCTGATTTGTGTTACGTTTGTCCAACATGATTTCCATTCTTTTATCATTAACATTTTGTCTGTTCAAAAATGCCTTTATGATGGCTATACGAGTTATTCGAGCAGCATTGCCGTCACCACTTTCTGCCCTTATCCGACGTATACATGCGGAAAGGAGGGTATAAGGGTAAGGTGTCCCCAGAAAGATGCTTTTGATGATTGATTCAGGAAGATTCGGCGTCGCCTCGGACTGCTTGCCTCCTAAAGTGACCGCTGAAAGAATATCCTTTATTCCCATATATGGCTTTCTATCCTTGCGCGTGTCGATTATCTCCATATCGTCGAAATGCCGAAGAATCTTCCCGGCAAAATCCCGCAAAGGTGTTTCTGACCAATAGACCACCGCTATCCGAGCGGAATTGGGGGCAAGTCCAAGAATGTAGAAACGATCTTCCAGACTTGTGCTCAAACTACCCGAATAAATCGCGGTAAAGACTTTTCTTACTTGTTCTATCTTCGCATTAGGATTGTCTTTCTTCTCTTCCGAATATCCCAGCAAATCAAAGAGGCTTTCTTCCGCTTGTTCCGCAGCCTTGTCATTTGAGGATGCCCAAAAGACGAACGTACGGTTGCCTACCGTAAATTTGTTGCGTGAATCTCTACGCAGCATCGTGTTGAGAGCTGTCGTGTAGGCAAATTCGGCCTCGTGTGAGATCGGAGCGTTGCCGCACTTTTCTTTTCCGTAAGAGTCATAGCCGGAATTAACCTGAAAAGCGACCAATTTCGCAGTTGCCTGACTTCCTTGAATCATTGTGGCTGTTGTGGTGTCAACAAGTTCTCCTTGAACACCCGTCACCATGCAGAGACCACGGCTGTTATCATTCTTTGTACCCTCATTTGTTTGCATGAGTTCTTTCTTCTCTGCCAGGATTCTCAAGTCTCCTTCAATTCTGAAAGAAAAAACCGAATACTTCTTTGATAAATTCTTTTTAATGTCTTCCCATAATGGATCTTGCTCTACTTCTGAATGGATAGCCTCTCTTCCCTGCGCATAGAAGTTCATCAGCGTCCGAATGTCAGAATTATCAGGCATCCTATCCAGAATTGACTGAACCTTCTCAACAAATGTATTGAAATACAACTGATTCTTTTCACTATCATCTTTATCTGAATAACCAAGCACATAGGCACTGTTATCATAAAGGTAGTTGGCGACAGCGGCACTTGACCTGCTCACGTGTTTTTTGACAAGATAGACTCTTCCGATGGTCTTGTCCGTTCTACAGTCCTCAAAGCGAAGGAATTTGCCTTCTTTGGAAATGACAATGACAAAGCCTATTTCCTTCTCTTCCATTCCCGGCGCCGGAAGGTTGCCGCACCTGTTATAATAGTCATATAACGCTTTCAGTATCATCTTAACACCTCCTTGCTATCAATTGGCGGAACAGTGATTACTCCTTGCCTCATTTCAGCACGATAGAACAAGGCTTGAATATCCTTAGGATTGGAGAAATCCATGTCATAGAGCATAATTCCGAAGTCTCTGTCTCCTCCTTTGTCTGTAGGCAATGCCGGATCTAACTCTTCCGCATTCACATCCACCAGACGAAATGACGCAGAAAATTCACGTGTGCCAAGGTAAGGCTGATTGAAGCATTGACCCTTGCCCGCTCTACGCTCAAACATCTGGTAATACTTCATCGGGTTCTCATCCTTTCCTGGTTCATGAGCGAACAGGTCGCCCTCCTCAATGCGTTTTCTAATTGGACGAAACTCCATTCTTGCCCAAATACGATAACGCACATCCTTAAGCAAAAGGGTGTTCTTCATCTGTCTTTGTTCTTCGATGAAGATCGGAGATCTGCCTGCAACCGCTCCGACTTCATTTCTACGGATTGATGTCCACTTGATTGGGTTCAACACTTCGATTTTGGTAATCTGCCAATGTATGGCCGGTTTCCAGAAAATCGCCTCGAAGATGGCACGTGCCGCTGATGGGGTGATCACATCATAACTTACCCGCTCCACCTTCAGTTCCGGCCTGGTGAAGCAAGCCATGTCGCCCCATACCTCCAAGCAGTATTCCTTGTCTGAATATTCCATATCGCCATTAATTTGTTTTGTCAGGATTGTCTTTGTTTTCTATCTCTTCCACAGGCTGTTGAGCCTCAAAGAACCTTCTTGCGGAAAGAGGTGACACGACCTTACGCCCTGTCTTTGATTCCAGATTTTCTCTGGCCACACGGGCCACGTCACCACCTTCTTTCGCACACACCTTGTTTTCATCCAGCGTCTGAGGGTTCTTCGCTTTTGTGATGCTGGTGGCAGAGAGTTCCGCAAGCATATTCAGAACAAGTTCCTCATTGGTCATATTGTCACGCAAGTTTTCCTTCTTCAGACCTTTGAATCGCTTGTAGTCTTTAGCCGTTCTGCCGGCCCAGGCCTGATAAATGATGTCCGTTAGAGAAGCGTATTGAATGCCCTCCTCAACATTGTGCGACTTCCATTGGTCTGTCAAGTCCTTGCGAATCTCGATGCTCTTCAGGCGTTGGTTGATCCAGTTGTCGGAATAACCCAAACGCTTGTAGTCCATCATCGCTTGCTGGATGCTCAATTCCGGATCCTGCATCTGATCCAGACGTTCGGCACCAACTTTTGCCAGCCATATCTTAAATGGCTCTGCCTTGGGCGACGGGATAGACTGAATGATACGCAGAAGTTGCTCTGTATCTGCGACATCAGTCATACGCATCTTGCCGTCTGCCGCCGGCAATTTCAACTGGTTACAATTTGTAACCGGTTCATTTCCTTCTTTTATAAGTCTGTTTTTCAAGACTTTCCAATAGTTGCGTGCAAGTTGGTAGTCATCGTTGTCCGTCAAGACAGCCACCACATCAACTATTGAGAAATACCACTTCTCATTATCTTCATCCCATACGGAGCGTATCTGATTTCCTCCGAATAGTTTTACTGAATTTCTCTTTATCATACCGTTTTCCTTATATGATTATAGATTCATTTGCCCAACGATTCTCTGTACGTAAGCCAATGTGTTCATCATACTGTCCCGCATACTCGACAAAATAGACACCCTCGACTTTCTCGGAAACAACACCCATGCTGCATAAGGCGTCAAAGTCCCGTTGATAAACGTTCACACTGTAGTCGGACAGTCTCTTCATCAACATATAAGACGGACCATGCTGCGTCAGCTTCCTCACCAACTCGGTGCTGTCATTCCAACAAACTATGACATTCTTCCCTGTGTCCTCTATCAACCGGAACTCTTTTGCGGCAGTCTCAAAACAAGGGTCTTTTTTATAGAGATAATCCTTGATGTTTTTCTTGTCGAAACTATCTTTCCGGCAATATAATTGCCTAAAGTACAACTTCATAGTAGAGGGATCGAACCAATCGTGATCTCCAACTATGCTCTTTCTCGCATTATTGCCATCTTGAATATCACCTTTAGGAAGATTGTGTTCATTTGCAAGGCTGAACACGTATGTAGTACCGGTGTTCAGGTTGCCTTCCCGATTGCATCTTCCGGCTGCTTGCAGGACAGAGTCAAGTCCTGCCTCCTGTCGAAAGACAACAGGGAAGTCTATGTCAACTCCCGCCTCTATCAATTGCGTGGACACAACACGGATGATCTCATTTTCGTCATCTTTAAGGGCGGTCTTGATTTTTGCTATGGTCTCACGTATGTGAGCCGGACACATCATCTTGGAAAGATGCAGAGTGACACCTTCTTGTGGGAGACGCTTGTAGAGTTCTTTCGCATCATTTCGAGTGTTTACAACACAAAGCACCCTTTTATGCCGTGTCAGCATCCCGGCCACTTCATCGTAGGTTTTTCCTTCGTTGTCAATGTCGAGCCTTACTCGCCGCAGCTTATCATGAAGCCGGAAATTCTCTGGAATGATTTCCTTGATTTCGTTTATTCCCGAAAATGACGCCTTGGGGTTGCATCCCTCAATGACACCGCTCAAGACAGGCTGACTGGCAGTAGTGAACAAGACGGATATCTTGAACAGTTTGTTGTATGTCTTCAAGGAGTCAACAATGGGCTGTAAATAATCAACCTGAAGCGTCTGCACTTCATCCAATATAATGACGCTGTTCACTATGTTATGCAGTCTGCGGCAAACAGACGGTCTGTTGTCAAACATAGACTCGAACAGCTGCACATTGGTTGTCACAATTATCGGATAATCCCAGTTTTCGGTTGCTAACCTCATCCGTTCCCGAAGCCTTTCGTCTCTAATTTGTTCAGGGTCGGCATTGCTATGATGTTCCAGTACGTTTTCTTCTCCGAAGATATTCCTCATGATGGATGCGGTCTGTACTATGATGCTCGTGTAAGGAATCGCAACAATCACCCTGTCTTGTCCATTATGAATGGCATGCCTCATCGCCCAAACCAATGAGGACAGCGTTTTGCCGCCTCCTGTCGGAACCGTTAAACTGTAAAAGCCAATTGGAGACTCTGAAGTCCTGATGCATTGGTTCTGTACTTCGTCCCTGACATGGTTGACCGCGGAATCTGTGGCATTTGCCTTTAGTTCAAGAAGGTAGTTCTCCAGCTTTGGAAGCAGTTCAGTCAAGGTCGCCTTCCCCGAACGTAGTTCAGAAGAAGTCTTGTCCATAAAAGACTCTGTGTCAAGGTAGTCCGCATCCACCAAGCAGGAAAAGAGCATGCGTGCCAAATGGTGAAAATCATTTGGACTAAGAACAAACGGAGGTTTGTTTAACTTGATTGTTCCTATGTCTGTGTTAATCTCCGGGGGGAGTTGCCCGTCATGGTTCTGATCCATCTCCTTTTTGATAGCAACATCAATCTCATCGGAATCGTGCAAGCCAGAATGGTGAGAAAGTATTTGATTAACGATCAGATTGTCCGCAGACTTTCCATATTGCTTCCCTGCGATGGCACCACCGACATAGGCATGATGATAATTGCCGATGACCTTAACCTCGGGCGAATACCCGCTCACCTTTTTAATATGCTGCTGAAATGCATTGGACTCCTTGCCTTTGTCGTGAAGAAAGCCTATAAGTCCACCCCAAGATGACATCCCGAACTCGCCGGCAAACCGAGACGCCAATCCAGCAACACCAGCACAGTGTTCCTCATTGGACTGAATTTTCCAACGATTATCGTCTTCTTTGAATAAATGTGCTATTATCATTGCTCGCAAGTATATTCATTATGTAGTCAGAGTATTGTTCAGGATTGAGTCGATCCTTTTTTCGCGCCCCAAAGTTTCAGGGATGGGATAGGTGCCCCATCCTTTCTCGCGAGGGTTCTTGCTGATTCTTTCTTCAAACCACCAATGATAATGCTCGTCGGTAATCATTCCCAGGTCATGTGCCTCGTGTACCTGTGCCGCAACAGACACACCATAAATCTCCTTTAAGTCAATCATTTCCGCGAGGGTCAAACACTCCCTTTCCTCATTCCCGAATTCTTCAATAAAGGTCTTTTGAGGAAACAGGAAGAAACCGGAAAACCTGTCGCACAGTTTCTCTTCGTCCGCATCCCCGCTGAAATCAAGCAACAGATGTCCCAGCTCGTGGCAGACAGTAAAACGCAAACGTTCGACGGTGGTCTTTTCCGGTCGGACATCAACAAGGATCAGAGGATACGTGTTGTTCGCCCATGTACTCAGGCCAAGAATGCCGTCAGGCAACTCCATTGCCTTGACCTTGAGTCCCTTTCGTTCCAGCAGCCTCAAGATGCAGGGCAACGGGCCGTCCCCGCAGTTCCATTGTTCACGTAAAAGGAGTGCGGCCTTGGCGACATCTTCAGCCTTGGTGATCCTAAGTTCCGAAAGCGGATTTGAAAAGCGTACTGCCATGCCGCTCTCTTTTTCTTTGGCGAGGTATTGCTCCGTCCAGAAAGATAGAATCGCCTCAAGGCGGGCGGTCTCCACATCGGAGAGAACTCCTCCTGATGTCCTGCGCAGCATAGGGGTATCTATCTCTAAATCAGCACCCGAAAAGAAAGCCTCGCCTATGTCCAAAGCTTTGGCCAGGGCGGCAAGTGTGCCACGTTTGGGACACATCACCCCGGCTTCATATTTAGATAAACTTTGTTTGGTGATGGCACCGTTGGTTTTTGCGGCAAGTTTGTCCATACTCAATCCGCAAAGCAAACGCGCTTCACGCAGTCTTATATGAAACAAGTCATTAGTCATAGCGATACTATTTGTTGACAAATATAGCATTTTTATGATATATTGTCAACAAATTTCTTACATTCGTGAGGGAGTCTCTGGTATATCTGGGATAAAGCCCAAAAGTCTGCGTTTGGGCATGCTTCGAAAGTATTTAAATGGAATTAGCATCTGTCCCCTGAGTTGCATCCAGGAAGTACTCCTTCGCCACATAGCGTTGTTGGACGCCATCGCATGTGTTTCTCTGGTCTGAGTGGACCAGGTCTGGGGAGACTGTCTTAAAAGCATAATTACCACCTTCGAGGATTGAAAATTCGTTGTCGCCCTTGTATAAGGGTACAGACTTTTTAACTCTCGCCGAGACTTCTAAGACAGTATGAGGAGGCATGGCGGTCTACGAGCTTCGCGCGCCCTATCCGGGTGAATGGCCGCCATAACCTCCAAACACACCGGAACTCAACGTGACACAAATCCTTATCATCTTCATTAGCATTAATCTTTCACTCGGCTCTGCACCTGACAGTGGCGGGTAACGCACTTATTATCATGTGGTTAAACACTCGCCTTAAGTGCGGATTCGCTAAAGGCAAGCGGTTAAAATATTTATTACCAACCGCTTACAAATCACGAAAATATTTCCTTCCCGCTTGTGGCTGGCACCGGGCCATAGATGTGGCCTGCGTTCAAGGGCAGTCCGAGACAGGCTGACAATCGAGGGATTGAATGACATTTTCTCCATAAAGTGTCATCGAAACCATCTTTATGCAGGTCATGCACGACAATTTGGTAAAAGAATGTCGTCCATTCCCCGTCACCTGAATGCCAGCCCGAGTCCAGGTGCCTTGCAGGGTACAAGCAGAGGCGAGACCTTATCAGGGTCGCCCCGTGCCGAGGTGAGCAGCAGGGGAAGAGCTCGCTCTTTACCTTCAAACAAACAATTCAAAACAGCTTCTAAATGCTTGGAAGGCACATTCAAGTGAAAAACTTGTGTCTTCGCATTTGAGTTTTTCAGTCCGGCCCGGCTTCAACCAATGCAGATTTGAGATGTGGCTGAAAGAGTTATGAAATATTCTCGCCGTCCTGTTCCATCTGCGCTGTTCGTCCGGTGGATTGCGCTTTGGCCGGACAAAATGCGGAAATCATGCGCTTTGTCCGGCAAGCAAGGCTTTCACCGGACAAACTATTGTGTCAACTCAGCAAACTGCCCAGAAGTACCAGATCTGCGCGATGGAACTATTGAACCGACTGGCGGTATGCCTTCGACAAACAGCCTAATTGCTCGTCAGCGTTTACTTTGATGTTGGCGCGAAACAGTTAAAAGTCAATCATCATGATCGTTTCCGTTCTTTTACACAGGGTTTTGGACTCGAGCCCTTACGCTGGTGGATCAAGCCAGCCGATGAGCAAGCCGTGTTCTTTTACACAGGGTTTTGGACTTGAGCCATTGCTGCATCCGATGGACAAGCCCTATAGAACAACCACAAAAAAGTGACCCACAGACACCTGTAAGCCACTTTTTTTTGCGGAGAGAACGAGATTCGAACTCGTGATACGGTTACCCGTATGCAGGTTTAGCAAACCTGTGGATTCAGCCACTCTCCCACCTCTCCGGATGTTCTGGCCGAACGGTTGTCAAACCTTTCGTCGCTATTTGGACTACAAAGATACAAATTTTTCTTGTTTTCCAAGAATCTTGTTGAAAAT
>ULRE01009998.1_pt1 | contig 24903 bp, 26 predicted proteins | sample 1955141 | NCBI WGS metagenome assembly ULRE01 (sample SAMEA4835674, study PRJEB28245) | human gut metagenome | biome: gut microbiome; material: fecal sample | place: Denmark | collected 2008
TAATGGAATATATTTCCGGAAAGTTCTTCTCAAACAGTTCCCGATGTCCCTGTATCTCCAAGGTAAGTCCCATGTTGCAGACTGATACAAGGTCTTCATAAGCCCTTTTCTCATTCTGGTTGAATGATGTCTTTGAAAAGGCAAGGAAGATGACACGGGTATAGAGTGCCATATCCTGTGTCGGCTTGTCCTGGCCGCAAAGGGCAACCCCTGTTGTGACAATGGTCTGGGCTGCCATACCGTCTGTGTTTGTATTCTTCTTGGTCTGACCGCCACCGCCCCAAAGTCCTTTCAAGTAAGCTATTTTTCGTATGTCGAGGTCATTCTTGTATTCATCAAGCACGGCAAGGGTATTGACGGCCTGTGATACACTGTCGTTCATGGCCGGTACGGAAGTTACACCGAGATTGGGCGGATCCACTCCGTGCAGAAAGAAGGACTGGAGGGAAGTAGCCAGGGTTGTCTTACCTGTTCCTTTCTCACCGAAAAGGTTCAGGATGGGGAAGTGACGGGTGCGTCTGAATATGATGTCACGGAAGAGGGTGGCAAGCAGGTAACAGAAGGCTACGCTTGCATTCTCACCGAATACTTCCATCAATCTTTTTACGTAATCATACAGTTTTATCCCGTTACGGTTCTCATGTACCATGAGTCTTTCAAACTGGAATATCTCCGGATTGTTTAGATAGATTTTTGAAGTGGCCGGTATATAGAAAGCCTTGCCGTTGATACCACGGACTATGCCCAAATCATCAACGGTATTGAATGTACCTGCAAAGAATATGCCGTTACCGAAAGCGAACGATATAACACCGGACTGTGCGTATGTCCAGATAAAACGTGTTGCCAAGGCACGGGGAATGAAGGAGGCTGATGTGAAAGCCATTGTAGACAAGATGGTTGAGCAACCACTTTTGGGTATCTTCGGTCCTGCCAAGATTAATGTCTTAAAGCTTAATGTCGCCATGGAAGAGGCGGATCCGACCATAGACCAATAGAACAGAATTATAAAATCAAACAGACCTTGTAGCAGGATTTTGATAACCAGCCTGTGTTACCCTTCTCATTATGGAGATAGATGTTTCTCATAATGAGAAGGGTAATTTCTCTTTTTATAAAATATAATTTTCATAATACATTGTAATTTAGTAGATTATCGGTTTGTCTGCTTTTGTGGCATATGATTTGTCTATAAGTCAATAAAAAGATATTGTATATGAAAGAGGCTTATCAAACAAATTCGTTTTCATTCAAAAGCAAGAACGACGGTCTGATTAATTTCGGAACAGTTTCTTATGTTTTGGGTATATTGGTTTTAGTAGAAGCCGGATTATTTGCAATCTGTGCCGGTGTATCTGCCATTTATCAGGAAAGCAGTTATATCTATTTTATTTGGACCATGTTGATCAATATGGGGATCGGTGGAGTCATGGTACTTGCCGGTAACCGTAAGTGCAACAATGTTTCCAGGCGCGACGGATATTTTATCGTCAGTGTCTCCTGGATATTGTTTACGCTTTTGGGTATGTTGCCTTTCTATTTAAGTGGATATATCCCCTCTGTTGCCGATGCTTTCTTCGAAACGATGTCCGGTTTCACGACCACGGGAGCCACCATATTGAATAATATCGAATCCTTGCCACATGGCTTGCTATTTTGGCGCAGCTTTACACAATGGATCGGAGGCCTTGGCATCGTTCTTTTTACCATAGCATTGCTTCCGTTGTTCAGCGGTAGCAGCCAGCAGCTTTTCTTATCTGAGGCGACAGGAGTTACCCATGACAAGATTCACCCTAAAATCAAGGTGATGGCCCGCTGTTTGTGGCTTATTTATATCGGACTGACTTTGTTGGAGACCGTGTTGTTGCTGTTTGGTGGTATGAACCTGTTTGATGCCTTGTGCCAAGCCTTTGCCACTACGGCAACCGGTGGTTTTTCCACCAAACAGGATAGCATCTCTTATTGGAATTCCCCCTACATAGAATATGTTATATCCATATTTATGATTTTGTCCGGAGTAAATTTCTCCTTATATTATTTTGCTTTGAATGGAAAATACAAGAAGCTGTTTAAGGATGGAGAGTTGCATTGGTTCTTTGCATCCATATTCATTCTTACGATCGTCATTGCATTTGCCCTGTTCATAACCGATTATTATGATGTTGAAACGGCATTCCGCAAAGCCTTATTCCAGGTGGCCACCGTACACACATCGTGCGGATTTGCTACAGACGATTATAATTTATGGCCTCCATTCACCTGGATGCTGCTTATTTTTGCCATGATATCCGGCGGCTGTACCGGTTCCACCAGTGGCGGCGTCAAGAATTTACGTTTGTTGATCATTTTTCAGAACATCAGAAACCAGTTCAAGCAAATGCTGCATCCAAGGGCTGTCCTGCCGGTTCATGTGGACAACGGTCAGGTTACAGTGCAAACATCGGCATTGGTCTATACGTTCTTTGTCACCTATTTGATCTGTATATTTATAGGCTGGACCTTGCTGATGTGCTTTGGAGTTGGCCTGACAGAATCATTCAGCACCGTTGTGTCTGCTATCGGTAATGTCGGTCCGGGATTGGGAGCCTATGGACCGGTCTACTCCTGGGCTTCTCTGCCGGATGCCGCTAAATGGATACTTTCGGCCTTGATGCTTATCGGACGTTTGGAGATTTTTGGAATCCTGCTTTTGTTTAACAAGCATTTTTGGACTGAGTGTTGAAATCAAATAAGGCAATGGCGAATAGAGAAGAAAGTGTACGTCACTTTTTAAATCTGATAAAACGCTCACAAAGAGGGGTCTTTAAAATCTATATCGGAATGATAGCCGGTGTAGGCAAGACCTACAAGATGCTGCAAGAGGCCCATGAAATGTTGGACAACGGCATTGACGTACAGATTGGTTATGTGGAGACACACGGGCGGGCCGGTACGGAAGCACAGCTGCAAGGATTGCCGGTCATTCCTCGCAAAAAGATATTCTACAAGGGCAAGGAACTGGAAGAAATGGATCTGGATGCCATCCTTCAGTTACATCCGGAACTGGTGATTGTGGATGAGTTGGCGCATACCAATGTCGGCGGATGCCGGAATGAAAAGCGTTGGCAGGATGTGATGGATCTTCTGGAGGCGGGTATCAATGTCATATCCGCGGTGAATATCCAACACATAGAAAGTCTGAATGAGGATATTAAGGGGATTGCCGGAATCGAAGTAAAGGAGCGTATTCCGGACAAGGTCTTGGAGGAAGCGGACGAGGTTGTCAACATTGACTTGACCGCTGAAGAACTTATCAATCGCTTGAAAGCCGGGAAAATATATAAGGCCGAGAAGATACAAACGGCTCTTGATAATTTCTTCAAGACGGAAAATATCCTTCAATTAAGAGAACTGGCTCTTAAAGAGGTGGCATTTAGGGTGGAAAGGAAAGTGGAGACCGAAGTAATCCCGGAAGAAAAAGCGGTCCATCGTGAATTGTATCTTGCATGTATCAGCAGCAACGAAAAGACTCCGAGGCATATCATACGCCGCACGGCACGGCTTGCCTCCCGATACAATACCGATTTTATGACGCTATATGTTCAAACGCCTTCCGAAAGTCCCGATAGAATCAATCTGTCTGTCCAAAGGCATCTGCTCAACCATTTTAAACTGGTAACCGAATTGGGCGGCGAATTGATACAAGTCGCAGCACCGGATGTCATACAGGCTGTTCTTGACGTCTGCCGTGAGCGTCATGTCACCACAGTTTGTATCGGACAACCCACTTTTAATTGGAGTAAGATTTTTAAAATCCATCGTTATGCATATTTTCTTAAAAATCTTTCAGAGATGGATATAAAATTGATTATCTTTCCGCAATAAAAAAACGTGTTATGAATATTAAGACAAAATTGACGCTGGTAATAGGAGTACTTGTTGCCATGATTGTGCTTCTGGTTTCGCTTTCGATTGTGAACTTGCAGATTTTGACGGCAACAGAACCCAACAGTCCTGCTGCGGGTCCGGGACTGCAGCGTGCACTGCTTTGGATTTCTACAATTGGAGGCTTTTGTATTGTGATCGGCATTTTCATGCTGGCAGTTCTGCCTTCGTATTTCAACAAACCGATCAAAAAGATTATCGACGGAATCAAGGATATCGCCAACCATAATTATGATTGCCGGTTGAATCTGGAAAGTCACGAATTTGCAGAAGTTTCCGAGAATTTCAACCGGATGGCGAAACGGCTGTCGGATTATCATTCCAGTACCCTGGCCCAAATAAAGGCTGCCAAAAACTATATGGAAGCCATTATCAACAGTGTGAAGGAACCCATTATCGGGCTGGATAATGAGCTGACTATTTTGTTTATCAATGATGAGGCCCTGAATGTCCTCAATTTAAAGCGTGAGGAGGTTTTGCAGAAACCGGCTCAGGATATATCCCTGAGAAATGATTTGTTGAGAAGGCTCATACGTGAACTCATGGATTCACAAAAAGAAAATAAAGTCACCAAAACGGAGCCTCTGAAAATATATGCCGACAACAAGGAAAGCTATTTCCAGATGAAGTACATGCAGATTGACAAGTCCGGAAATGATCACTCCGATTCCATAAATGAGGGATACGTCATTCTGCTTAAGAATATCACGGAATTCAAGGAACTGGATTCTGCCAAGACCACTTTCATTTCGACCATATCACACGAACTGAAAACGCCTATTTCTGCCATTATGATGAGCCTGCAGTTGCTCGAAGACAGCCGGATTGGGGATCTGAATGAGGAACAAAAAGAGTTGGCGCAAAGTATTCAGGATAATAGCGAACGCTTGCTGAATATTACGGGCGAATTGCTCAATATGACGCAAGTAGAGTCTGGCAAACTGCAACTCAAACCCCGTATCACAAAACCTATAGAACTGATAGAATATGCCATAAAGGCCAATCGGGTGCAGGCCGAAAAGTTCAACATACAGATAGAAGTACAATATCCGGAGAACAAAATCGGAAAGCTGTTTGTCGACAGCGAAAAGATTGCCTGGGTGCTGACCAATCTGCTTTCGAATGCCATTCGTTATTCTCCAGAAAACGGTCGCATCATTATTGGTGCCCGCCAGACGGATGACAATTATATTGAAATGTTTGTTCGTGATTTTGGCAAGGGCATAGACCCGCGCTATCACCAGAGCATTTTTGATCATTACTTCCGGGTGCCGGGTACCAAGGTTCAAGGTAGCGGACTGGGATTGTCCATTTCGAAGGATTTTGTGGAGGCACACGGCGGTACCTTGACCGTAGAGAGTGAAATCGGAAAAGGCAGTTGCTTCACTTTACGCTTGAAAGCATAAACCGCAGATGGCTCCCATTGCAAACAACCGTTTATAAGCACCTCAGTCAATTGCTTATAAACGGTTGTTTTTATGGTTACACGCTTATCTTATATGTTTCAATCTTACGGTAAAGAGTTGCCAGTCCGATCTTTAAAAGACGTGCCGTTTCTGTTTTGTTGCCATGGGTATACTGCAACACTTTAATGATATGCATCCGTTCGATTTCCGCCAGCTCAAAACTGTCTTTCATTGGCGAAACATCAGACTTGCTTTTCTGCAAGTCCAGAGGCAAATCTTCAAAGGTTATTTGATCTTCGCAGACAATGGAACATCTTTCTATCACATTCCGAAGTTCTCTGACATTTCCCTTCCATTCTGCATTTTTTAGAATATGAAGCACCTCCGGAGTAATGCCCGTAATTTTCTTCTTCAGCTTATTGGCAAACCGGTCCAAGAACATATAGGATAGGCTTTCAATATCCTCTTTTCTCTCCCGCAACGGAGGCAGGTTGATCTGGAATACGGATAAACGGAAATATAAGTCCTCGCGGAAGTTGCCGTTCTCTATTTCTTTTTTCAGGTCTCTGTTGGTCGCAGATATGATTCTGACATCCACCTTGGTCGGTTTGGTATCTCCAATCTTGATATACTCTCCGGTTTCCAGAACACGTAGAAGTCTTGCCTGAAGGTCGAAAGCCATTTCTCCGATTTCATCCAAAAAGATGGTTCCATGATTCGCCACCTCAAACAGTCCTTTTTTATCCTTTAATGCTCCGGTAAAGGCACCGGCCTTATAGCCAAACAATTCGCTTTCCAGCAGGTCCTTACTGAAAGCTGAACAGTTTATGTCTACAATCGGCAGTGCCGCTCTTTCGCTGCCCTGATGAATGGCATGAGCAAAGACCTCTTTTCCGGTACCTGTTTCTCCGGTCAGCAATACTGCGGCATCTGTCTTGGAAACCTTCTGTGCCAGTGCGATGGCCTGTTTCAGCTCATGCGACTGTCCAACGATGGTGTCAAAGGAATAGGCTACAGAAGCTGGTTTCTTGCCTTTCTTTTTTTCCGTTTCATCAACCGCACGATTTATCGTAGGAATGATCTTGCGGTTATCGTCCCCCTTGGTAATGTAGTCAAACGCCCCGTTCTTGATGGCCTGCACACCATCTTCAATATTTCCATGTGCGGTTAATAATATGATGGCAGCATCGTTGGAATATTTTTTAATATCAAAAATAAAATCCACTCCATTTCCGTCCGGCAAGAACACATCGCAAAGAATCACGTCAAAGTCCTGCTTGCGCAACTGTTGCAATGCATCGCTGCAACAACTTGCCGTTGATACCTTATAGCCCTCTAGCTCTATAATCCGGGCTAATAGTTTGCGAATCGGTTCCTCGTCATCAATTACTAGAATCTGTACCATATATTGACTGATTTTTAATAGGTCTTTTATATACCTACAAAGATACGATTTTATTAAATACAATCGTTGGAGGTTCTGCATTTAATGTCTAACTTTGTTTGCATCTGATGATTGGGGAAGGCAACCGATAAGGGCGGTCTTCCCTTTTATACATAACAATATGGAAACGGATATGCAGAAATATTTTTTCAAGCCAAGAGTAGGGCAGAATTATTGGAAAGGGATTGGCGGACTGCGAGTGCTTATTGCGGGCTCTCATTTTCGCTGTCCGTATTCGAATTGTGTTCATCTGAAAAAGGAATGCGCTTCCAGCAGCACTATTTTTGAGATGGACCAGAAATGTCCTTGTTATCTGGATAAGGAAGATCAGGAATACTACCGGCTGTCGAACAGTGATACCATAGAGGTCAACTCTTATCTGGAAGGTTTTTCTTATCAGGCATTCAGTGCGTTTACCTATCTCATGCTGAATAAGCGGGATCATCTGACCGATCAGGAAAAAAGTGAATTCTGGGAGCAGGTAGCCTTTACCAATTATATCCAGCATTATTGGCCGGATGGAAGTTCGCCGAAATACTCCGAAAACAAAGCTTTGTATGATACGGACCATGAGGCATTCGCTCAAGTGGTGGACGAACTGAAACCGCATCTTATTTTCGTATGGAATGAAGCCATAAGAGATTGCCTGATAGCCAATAGCAATTTGACTTATTTCGGTAAGGTTGACATTCCGGTGCTTTCCGTGTATCTGTTTCTCAACTATGAAGCCGGAACGGAAATTAACGGGAAAAAGGAAAGTTTCTTGCAGAGACAATACCATATTATTCCGGGTAAGGTAACAAAAGGCTGGATAGAATCGCTGTTTAATGAGTACTTTAACAGTCCGAATGCCATAGAACTGTTTGGACTGAAAACGATAGAAGAGCGTTCGGCGAGTGGTATGGGAGTACGTCAGGGTGTGGGAAGAACCCCCAAGATAAAAGATGTAGCCTCCCTGTTCAAACAGCTGGTTACCCGAAAGATACTGGTACGCGCAGGAGACCGGATTGTATTCGGCAACGGAATCATGAATAATCATAAAGAGACTTTCATGAGATACTTAAAGCAGACTTTTAATGTTCCGAAATATACCAATGGTTGCATGTCCAGAATGTTCGGTTATGAATTTATACACAGCAAACTGTCGGCTGCCTTTGAGGATGATATTACCAGAAAAATGAAGGCAGTGTTTATGATGGTCGATACCCGGGATAAGGACTACAAAATAAAAAGGATGGGCAGCTCCTCCAAGCTTTGAGAACTTAAATCGGGTTGGATTTTTGTTAGTAAAAAACTAGTAAAAAACGGCAGATTTTTTGTACTCTTGTAATGGTTATATTGCTGTATAACAAATGTTTACAAGAGTATCTCGTGGCCGATAACAAATCATTAACATTATAAAAAGCAATGGATTTCAGGAAGCTTTGATTTTGATATACTTTTGCATTGCAGAGCTGATAAAAAGGAGCTGCAATGCAAAACGTATATGAACCTTTAAATAATAGCTGGAAATGAAATCCTGTATGAAGAAAAGCGAACAGCAGATTCTTGACGCATGGCGTGAAGAAGCGGAAAGACTCCATGATGCCCACGAGTTTTCAGAAGATGGAATTTTGTATCGAGGTAAGATCTTTTTTGAAGATAATGCATGGCATCGTGAAACAGGTGATGAAGAAACTTTATGGCTGAAGGCAGAACGCAATCTGCTCATTATCACCAAAGAACTGAATGATACCGAAGCCTGGAACATCCGGGAGGAAACCGGGCGTCCGAATGTTATCGATTTCTCCTATCAGAAGGGAGTACCCTTTATCAAGAATCTCAGAATGTGGAGTTACGGAATCCTTCATTCTACCCCCAATTATTATCCGGATTTTGAAGAAGCACGGAATATGGAACTCTCCGGTCCTTTCTTCGAAAAGGCTCCCATCGCACATGTTAACTGCAAAAAGCAGTGTGGCGGGGCTGCAATTAGTCAAAAGACTTTGTCGGAATATATCAACCGATATTCCAGATTCCTCAAAGAACAAATCGCCTTATACGATGCTGATGTTATCCTGTGTTGCGGAAACGCGAACGGGCAGAATCTGATATTGAACTTTGTGAAGTCTCAATATCTGGAGGATTTGTGTCCTGTTGACGGGACTGATGGCTGGATTTATTATTCGCCTTCTACCGGGAAGATTATTATAGACAGTTATCATCCAAGTGCCCGCATCGGATACGAAGAAACCTACTATGCTATGATGTCCGGATTTATGTTGACTTTAAAAAACATGGAAAATGCATAGGGGTACTACTGAATTCGTTTGCGACCAGTGCGGGAACAGATTTATGGATTTGAATCTGGAGTTTATGGCCACCAGTCTGTCTGTGCCCCGCCAATGTCCTCAATGCGGCTCGTGGCATACGATGCCTTCGGGGGTACTCAGTTTGTTGCGTAAATCCTCCTATCGGAAAATTTGGAAAAGTCTGGATAATCAATCGGAACATGAGAAATAAAGAAGAAAAATATATTAACCAGTAAAAACTAATAGCACATGATTACAACTAAATCTCAATTGTCAGAAGCAATTAAATCCGGTCAATCAAGAATTGACGTAGGTGGTGAATTGGCACAGAAAATCATCCGAAGCAAGAAACGCAAGAAAATGGCCAGGATAGGCAGTGCTACCTTGCTGGTAGGCAGTCTGGCAGCCATTCCTTTTACCGGTGGTGCTTCAGCTGTGGGTGCGGCGGCTGCGATTGGATTGACAGCTGGTCCGCTTTCTATTTCCACTACAGAACTGATGATTCTATGCAGTGCCACGCTTGCGTATAAAGGCTTATCGAATGGTTATAATGTAACCTTCAATCCCAATGGTTCGGTTACTCTGGAGAAAAAACATTAATCACTCACTTTAAATGAAATGAACTATGAGCAAATTATCGAAAAGAGGTCTTCTGAAGGATGTTGATCCTACGGATGTGGTGGTTCTTTTAAAAACAGCAGGGAAAATCTTAAATGATTTAAGGAAAAAAGATCCTAATGCCCAGAAATAAGATTTATCCTTTGGATAAAGATTGTATTCTTACTTTTGATGGCATGACCAATTAACCCGTTAGCAGAATTAAATGAGCATTCATTTGATTCTGCTAATTGTTTTTTTACTATCTTTGATCTGCATCCGTTATGATATTATGTAGATGCAGAAAGAACGTTATATTCATTAAAACCATGAGTAAGGAAAAGGAGAAAAAGCCGGGTTATTCCCTTTGTTTGTCATTGGGAATGCTTTTCGGTGTGATATTAGGATCAGCTATGGGAAAGCTGGCCGTAGGTATAGCAATCGGCTATATGTTTGGCACCATGTATTATCTCTTGTTTTCAAAGTCGGATGACCGTGCTGACAAGGATGATAGATCGTAGCATGATATTTTGTCTGCTGATCTGTTTGCATCTTTCAGAGAATGCTTATCCTTTTAGCAAATGTAACAGGGCCCGATTGATATGTCCGTCGATAGTGGCGTCCTTTAAATTTTCCGTCAAGTTGGCGTTGGGCTTGAATTCACCGCAAATATCAATTCCCAGAACCGGATGCTGCTGGATGATGATGTGAAGCAGTTCTTTCAGTTCCTTCAGATTCATCGAACCCTGATCCCAGTTGGTGATTGCGTATTCGGGAGAAAGTACATCTTTGTCGATTGAAATATAGACCGGGTTGGAAATCAGTTCGTGAGAGAATCTTTTCCAGCTTTCCTTACGGTTAAGGTCATGATCACTATAAAAATGCACCTTCCCTTCGTAGCCTTGCGGTACGGCGTGGATCAGTTTTTCAGAAGCTCCGACGATAATCACTTTTCGGCAGTTCGCATTGCTGTCCAAAACATCCTTTACCCAACTGCCGCAGGAAAGGATATCTTCAAAAAGTGACGGCTGCATATCCGGATGATGGTCGAACACCACCAAGACAAAAGGCTCATTGATTTTGTCCGTCCAGAATTTGGTTATGTAATGATAGTTTCCGGAGTCAATAAAATGAATGCCCTGAACTGGGTAGGGGCTGATGATTTTTTTCAGTGCATCTTTTCCTTCCTCATCGCAATAACAGTCTGTTCCCGATAGATGCCGATAATCCAACCATCTGTAATTATTGTTATGGGGCAATTTCTCGAGATCATATACTCCTGAAAAGTTCATGACAATCACGTCATGGGACTGTAGTCCGTTCTTTTTATCTTCTTTTGTCTTCATACCTGTTCCTTCATTGTATCAAGATGAAAACAAACACCGTGCCTTTTCTGATCTGTTTATAGAATATGGAAACATCTTTAACCAGCATTACATTTTCCGATGCGGAAAGTCTAAATCAATATAAATGTTGAGGCTGTCAGGGTGCCTTGCACAGGACAGAATGTCGCAAAGAAAAAGAAAATCATGGTCTGAATCTTTATTTTTCCGGCTTTATTTTTCCTGGACTTTTCCATATATCTTTACCTCTTTCTGGTCTTCAGTTGCATCTTTCATCCGTAGGTTGAATCGTCTTTTAGCTGTTGGGTCGTGGGGCATGGTTTCAAGAATGCGTACAGTCATTCTTAACGAAGAATCAGGCTGACGCTTATGGACAGTGTCGCCATGGAACACAAGGCTTTTGACCGGTTGCTACCTAACATAACCTACGACAAGACTCTGTGTTTCCTGATCAATGGAATAGTTTTTTAGCAGAAAAGCCTGCCTGAAAGCAAAAAGGAGTCGTCACCATAACGACTTCCGGAAAGTTCTTGCTATCAGTATAGGCGTAGCCATGTTGCTGACGAGGTGTTCTTCTGCAGAGCCCGTTTCCTCGTCCGGCTACAATATAAAATTAGCTTTTCTGATATGAAATACAAAAATGTCTATTAACTTTGCATTGTTACCCCTAAGGCAGATTTGCCTCAGACACACTCTATGAAACACTACCAAGAAATACAGTTTGGGACGATGTGTTCGGCTTTAGCCGCGAACAAATGATGGAGATGGGTATTCAAGACGAGGATACATTGACATTAGTTTATACGCATGAGTGTGTTCATCGGGTTTTACAAAATATGAATGGATTTGAAGGGAAAGTTGAAGATTTGGCTTGTGATTACTTTTTTGGTATTCATGCTGCTTTGAACGTATGGATACTACATCCTTTGAGAATGCTTTGGCTGAGACTGTGGAAAGTGACACTCACCCAGCCGGAAGTTTGCGGGTAGAAGCTATTGGATATGGGCAAAAGATCGCTAAGGAGATGGCATTTCTTCATGAACCTTTGACGCTTGAAAATTGTATGAAGCGATTTGATAATTTTCTGGATGAACATCCGGAAATAACACAATAAAATTAGATGGAAAATTATATTATAGGTGCAGCTTTAGTTAATAGTGGCGTTAGGCTTCTTGAGCATTTACTCCCTTTGGAATGCACAATGCAGGGAAAACTTCAGAAAGAACAACAGGCCTTTCAAGAGAAAATGCAAGCTAATATGGAGAAATTCCAATTCTATATGCAAGAGAAAAAAATGGATTTTGATAGGGAGATGGCTTTGTTTCAAGTACGTGCTATGAGGCAGACTCAAATATTGATTGCCCAAGAAAATGCACGTAACCGATTGAATGAGATAGAGGTGCAAAATGCACTCCAGACTTTCCCTTTGAATATCTCTCCTTTTGTATTGTTGGAGAATCAGTCACGTTCTTTGGACTTTTTGCTTAGTTTTTACAGGCAAGAAAGTTCAGATAATAGTACACAGAGTTCTGATCAAGACAATCAGTTTAATTGGATTCAATTATATGAGGATATTGAACGTAAACGGTTGCATCCCGATGCATTGAATGTGTTTGTGGCACCAATCTTTGTGAGTACGAATTTTGAGAACCGCGATGTGTTGGGTACACAGATATGGGATAAGGTATATCTGCAGTTAGAAAGTTTTTTTACACAAAATTATAATCGTACCAGTGATCATCCGGTAATTTTCTATCCGACTGCATGGAATAATAAACAGACTGCCGGAATGCATGCTAGCGAGACACTTCATTATTTTTTGAAAGATTTGCCTTGTATTGTAATCGAACCACGCTTTGACGGAAAAGTATTCCGTATGATGTTTTCTGCGTGGGGTATCGGATTTGGTCCCGGATCGGATGTGCATCACCGTGCAGAGTTCAGTTTTCCTATTAGGCTGGACGCAGCTTTGGCCCGTGCAGCTTATGAACGTTCACAAAACGCATTAAAGGTAATAGACGCAATTGACGAAGAGTTGGAAGATGCAAATATGTATGGCTTTCGAACTGTCAAAGATTTGTTGCGGCGTAATGTTGAATTGTATGAGGCGTTGCATATAGAGCAACGATTGAAAGAGAACCGTTTTAAGGAGGTGGAGTCATTGGGAGTTGGTCGTATTTTCAAAATAGATCCTGTACAGGATTTGGAGCCTTTGGCAGATTATCTTTCTTCCCGTATCGGCTTGAATTTAGCCTTGCTGGCAGATATACATCATTTGCGTGCCAACGATGCTGATCCTTTACTACCGTTGTTGTTCAAGGAATGTTTTCCTGATTTATATGCAGACAAGCAACTCCGCCAACTAGTTTATGAGGAATATCGAAATACATATAACCTATTGGAGCAGGAGGAAAAGTCGTATAATTCATTAATTGGGAAAGGTGAAGGAATTAAAAAACTGAAAATAAACATGCAAGACATACGTAAGGCACAAGTGCTGGAGGTTGGAATGCATCTGGATTTAGTTTCAAAAGAAAAAGCCCAGGAAGAATTGGAACAGGAATGGCACCGATATGCTTCCAGTGAAATGAATATAGCCGATGCCGATGATTTGCCTTTCAATGAATTGGTGGATAGGATATGTGATAAAATGGATATTAAAGACAAGGCATTTTTTGAGAAATGGCTACCTAAAGTAGAAGATAAGAAGATTGCACGGAAAGTAGGAAACAAATTATAAAAAATATGAAAACATTATACATACAAATTAGCTCCTCTCCCATGCCGAAGGAGAGTGCTGAACTGACAGTTCTGGATTGTGTTCAAGCCGAATCATTCTGCAATTATTTAGGGTTTGAACTGGCGGATGGCATAAAGATGAATGATGTACTTTGCTATCAGTATATAAAGCCGAAGAATCTTTTGCTTGAATTTGCAGCCGAAAATCAGGAGGTTTATCAATCGATTCTTTATCAATGGGAAGCCATTCAAAAAGAATTACTGCATGGGATTACAGAATCAGAGGCTTCAGTTGAGGTGGTGATGCCTCATGAATACATAGATTGGTTGTGTAAGCATATCTGTACAGACAGGTATCGTGATTATTGGGGATATGCTTGCCGGCAAATAGGAGATAGGTTGAAAGGTAACAATAAAGTGATACTCTCGAAACAAGAACTTCAAGAGGAATTGATTCGGCCTATTGTTAATAAATTGAAATCATATTTTCTGGAACACAAAGGCAAATTTGACCGTTTTGTTTTTAGTGAGAATGGGATCAGAAGCACTTCAAAAATAGTTAAGTTTCTTCAAGAATGGGATGAAAAGGTCGTTTTCTATCGGTGGCTTCAATGGATGGAAGAAATGGAAAAGGATGCTGTAAAAGAAAAACTTCGTTGTACTGACCAGGAGTTTACTATTAACGGGGTTTCGTTTTCGATGGTATATGTCAAGGCCGGTTCTTTCTATATGGGCTCAAATGAAAATAGTGATGAGAAGCCTGTCCATTTGGTTAGCTTGACTAAGGATTACTATATAGGGCGATACCCGGTAACACAGGAGCTTTGGCGGGCAGTGATGGGAACTGATGCACTCTGTAGTTTTAAAGGAGACAAACTTCCGATGGCGAATGTTTCTTGGGATGAATGCCAAGCTTTCGTACGGCGTTTGTCTGAGTTGACCGGAAAGAATTTTCGTTTGCCTACCGAGGCACAATGGGAGTTTGCGGCGCGAGGGGGAGTAAAGTCTAAAGGATATAAATATGCAGGAAGCGATAATCTGGATGAAGTGGCATGGTATTGTAGCAATAGTGGAAGTAAAACTCATGAGGTAGGTACTAAGTTGTCTAATGAATTAGGTATTTATGACATGAGTGGAAATGTATGGGAATGGTGTCAGGATTGGTATAGTACTACTTATCCTACTGCAAATCCGGTGGAAGATCCCCAAGGGAGTAGTAGTGGTGCAGGTCGTGTTATTCGGGGTGGTAGCTGGGGCGACTATGCTGCGAGCTGCCGCTCTGCTTGCCGCAGCTTCAATACTCCCAGTAGTCGTTTTGTTTTCTTTGGGTTCCGCTTAGCCTTGTTTTTTTAGTTGACGGACACTTTCTCTCTATGAGCTAAATAGGATAGAGAAAAACGAAATGAGCGATGTAGGGGCGGATGGAAATCGCCCCGGAATAGCGATTGAAGATTTAGTACCCGCGTAAGAGGGCGAAAATTTTAATAAAATGCAAATACGAATATTTACAATTCCTGTTTCTGATCCAGAAAAAGGAATATCAGAAATGAATGCTTTTCTAAATACTCACAAATTATTAGATGTAGAACAACATCTGGTCACGGATGGGATACGGAGTTTCTGGAGTTTCTGCATCCGGTATATTGACGCAACAGAAAACGGTCAGTCCAATGGTATAAAAGCTAAAATAGATTACAAACAGGTCTTAAATGAAAAACATTTTGCTGTTTTTTCTAGATTGCGTGAAATTAGAAAAGAATTAGCATCAAAAGATGCAGTGCCAGCTTTCGCAGTATTCACAGATGAGGAATTAGCCCAAATATCCCGTTTGGAAGCAATCACATGTGAAACTATAAAAAGCATAAAAGGCATCGGAGAAAAAAGAATAGAAAAATATGGAAAAGATTTAGTATCAGCTTATAATGAAACGTGAAGGTAATCTGATGTGGCGTATTGTGGATTTGAATAATCTTTATTAGGCTTTCTGGAAAGCACAAAAAGGTAAAAAACGTTCTCCTGAAGTTATAGAATTCAGATTAATGTTATCTGAAAATCTGAAAAAAATTCAATTGGAATTATTGAATGAATGTACACAAATCGGTAACTATCGTTTTTTTACTATCTTTGATCCTAAAGAACGTCGTATTTGTGCTACATCATTCAAAGAAAGAGTACTACAACATGCTGTGATGAATGTTTGTCATGAAAATTTTGAGCGCTATCAACTGTCATTCAGTTATGCTAGCCGTAAAGGAAAAGGTGTATATGCTGCGATTGAAAAAGCCCAAGATAATCAACGTAAATTCAGTTGGTACTTGAAGCTGGATGTTCGAAAATATTTCGATTCGATTGATCATCAGATTTTAATGAATTTATTAATAAAACGTTTCAAAGATAAAAAGTTGCTTCGGTTTTTCTTCAAATTGATAAACAGTTATTCTGTTTCCGAAGGAAAAGGTTTACCAATAGGAAATTTGTCGAGTCAGTATTTTGCTAACCACTATTTAGCTATTGCCGATCATTATTTAAAAGAAAAATTGAAAGTTAAGGCTTTAATACGTTACATGGATGATATCGTTATTTGGGATAATGATAAGATTTTTTTGAAAGAGGTTTATGAAAGGTTGAGTTTTTTTTGTTTTTTGAATTAAAGTTGAACCTTAAGCCTATTTGCTTGAATCATGTAAAATCAGGACTCCCGTTTTGTGGATATAAAATATTTCCACACTCATTGAGATTGGGAGTTCGAGCGAAAAAAAGATTTAAGAAAAAATATCAAGAGTATGAATATAATTTGAAAGAATCAATATGGAAAGAACATCAATATCAAAAACATATAACATCTTTATTGGCATATGTGAATCATGCTGATACTTGGAATTATAGAAATAAAATTATTAATAGGCAATAATCATAATACAGATCGTGTTAATCGAGGTGGTAGCTGGAACAACAATGCTGCGAACTGCCGCTCTGCTAACCGCAGCTATAATACTCCCAGTAGTCGTTTTAATTACTTGGGATTCCGCTTAGCCTTGTTTTTTTAGCTTATAGAGAGGATGGATGTCCGTCAATAAACAGGTTATTGTCTTGTACTCTTTTGAGAAAGAGGCGAATATTGTATTTGTGCTGTGTATTAGTAAATATATTGGATAATATCTTGAATGTTTGCAGCACTTTTCTGTATAAAAGTTTAATTTTTTAATTAAAATCTTATGTGTGACTATAATAATTTTACAGAAAATGAGATTCATAGTGAACATCCGAATGATGATAGTCTATATTATCATGATGACGGACAAAACTCTTTGATAATAAATGAGAATGGTGAAATTGTAAGTGCATTTGAAGAAAATATTCCGTTTATCGGAATGGATGTTTTTGATACAGAAATAGAGCATAGTTATAGGGATAGTATGGATATGGATTATGAGCACAGTTTAGATTCGTATTCTCTAACTGCGCCCAGTGATGACTTGTATGAATCTCACGAATTGAGTTTTACTGGAAAATACTCTAAAGCGGAGATTGATCGTTTGCAAAGCGAAGTAGATAGCACGAAGTATGAGATGAAGTGTCGGGATAACGATGTCCGGAATTGGGAATCTAAAGTGAGTCTGAACGATACTAAGGAAGGACATGCCAATGGTAATTACAACCATGCAGTTCGGAGATTAAACCAGGCTAAAGCAGACTATAACAATGCGGTTTCCCGCTATAATAGTGCCAAAAGTAAATTATCAAATGCGTTATGACGAAAAGAATGAACAAAGAAGAGGAGTGTTATTATGAAGCTGTCCTTCAAAATGATGCGGAAAAAGACCCTGATATATCTGCAGGCTCCTTAGTTGTGATAGGCTATAAAGAGGGACACTTCTTCATGAATGTTGTGAACTGGGGAGCTGATGAAGATTATGAGCGTTCTTGCCGTGGGATAGTAGAGCAGGATTGGCTGTTTGATAAAGATAACACCAGGAAATTGATGGGATATATGGGGGTATGCACAGGAAAAGGATTGATAGGCAAGATGAGCAGACGATTCAAAGGGTGCATATTACCTGATTTCGCTATTATTGAATATTGCAATAAAAGAGGTATCGAGAGTCAATATTTTGTGCATTACTGATGATAGATTTGGTTTCTGTTTATGCTCTAATTAAGATAAATAGTGATTAAGGATAATTTTCGATGATGTTAGCGTTGGGCTTGAATTCACCGCAGACATCTATTCCCAGAACCGGATGCTGTTGGATAATGATGTGAAGCAGTTCTTCCAGTTCCTTCAGATTCATCGAACCCTGATCCCAGTTGGTGATTGCGTATTCGGGAGAGAGTACATCCTTGTCGATTGAAATATAGACCGGGTCGGAAATCAGTTCGTGAGAGAATCTTTTCCAGCTTTCCTTACGGTTAAGGTCATGATCACTATAAAAATGCACCTTCCCTTCGTAGCCATGCGGTACGGTATGGATCAGTTTTACAGAAGCTCCGACGATAATTACTTTCCGGCAGTTCGCATTGCTGTCCAAAACATCTTTTACCCAACTGCCGCAGGAAAGGATATCTTCAAAAAGTGACGGTTGCATATCCGGATGATGGTCGAACACCACCAAAACAAAAGGCTCGTTGATTTTGTCTGTCCAGAATTTGGTTATGTAATGATAATTTCCGGAATCAATAAAATGAATGCCCTGGACAGGGTAGGGGCTGATGATTCTTTTCAGTGCATCTTTTCCTTCCTCATCGCAGTAACAGTCTGTTCCTGAAAGATGTCGACAATCCAACCATTTGTAATTATTGTTATGGGGCAATTTCTCCAGATCATATACTCCTGAAAAGTTCATGACAATCACGTCATGGGACTGTAGTCCGTTCTTTTTATCTTCTTTTGTCTTCATACCTGTTCCTTCATTGTATCAAGATGAAAACAAACACCGTGCCTTTTCTGATCTGTTTATAGAATATGGAAACATCTTTAACCAGCATTACATTTTCCGATGCAGAAAGTCTAAATCAATATAAATGTTGAGGCTGTCAGGGTTTCTTGCGCAGGACAGAATGTCGCAAAGAAAAAAGAAATTCATAGTCTGAATCTTAATTTTACTGCCTGTACCTTCCTAAACTTTTTCATCTAATCGGAGGGCTTGTTTCGCAGAAATTCTGGTGTCATTCTGTAAGTGGTTTCTTGCTCATTTATCTGTTTTGTAAGTAAAATCATGATACTTGTTGACGGGATAGATTTTCGTTTCGCATAGTCTGGAGTTATAAACGAATAAATATTCTCTTTGATGTTGCATAAAACCTGCATATATGCGGGATTTATACAGAAAATAGCTTTGCTATGTTGTGTTGATGATCACGGCATCTGCCTGAAATTATTGTGATGGAAGTCGCACTTTGTGAGGACGACTTTAAAAAATCATCCGTATGAGCTTTGAGAATCGTCAAAAAACAGTTTTTCTGTCTTTGTTTTCTTCTGTTTTAGTTGCCCGGATTCTTTTATTTTTCTGTGTTATGAACTTTATTGTCAGGATAATACGGTTTTTAGGAGGCTCTGAGATTTGATTTTTTTAGAATGCGTCAGTATCTGATTGCAAAAATGGAAGGCTCAACAGCCTTTGAAATCAAAGTGTCAGAATGTCAAAGTGGCTCAAAAAAGATAGGGAGGTGCACAAGAATATTGTGCATACACAATCTATCTTTGCATCGTGATCATGATTTTTTGTTGAATAAATAGTAAACGGTATTTTTTATTATGAAAAAGGAAGATGTATTGATGGCAATGACAAGAATGATGTCCAAAGAAATTATCGGTTTCAGTGAATCGGACATTCATGTTCTGGAGGATGAAAAAACAGAGGCAGATATGGTATCTTCATATTCAGCTAAAGGAATAGACAATCGTATGGATGAAATTATTTGCGAATTGCAGACGCAGTACGAAAAAATAAGTTCTTATAGAAGTGCCTTGCTCTTGTTGGAATTTCATGCCGATAATTCTCCGAACATGGAGGAACTGAACCGACTTTCAGATTTTGTGGGTTTTATTGATGATGTTAAACTGAGGGTATATGAGAATCGATTTTTAAAAGGATTTCGGGTTTCCTTGATTTTGTGGAAATGATATGTTGGGAGCTGGTTTGTTACGCGCAAGCATGCAGAGGAAGAAAATGGTTTATACGACCTAATGGAAATCATGCTTGAAAGCATGATGGTAGCAGAACGCATAGCCATGTTGCTGACGGGGTGCTCCTCTGCAGAGCCAGTTTTCTCGTCCACCTATAACACAAAATTAGCTTTTCTGATATAAAATATAAAATTGTCTATTAACTTTGCATCATCACTTCTAAGGTAACTTTGTCTCAGACACACTTAGTGAAACACTATCGAATACAGACTTACATAGTACGTACAAACTAAAATAATATCAGTATGAGAAAAGTAAAAATAACTGTATTAAGGAAAACTATAATAGAGGATCTGGCCAAAGAATACGGAGTAGAGGGATTGACCAAATGTCCGATGTTGAAAGAAGGACAGGTATTTTACGCTGATTATGCAAAGCCTGATGGTTTTTGCGATGAAGCATGGAAAGCAATTTATCAGTATGTATTTGCTTTGGCGCATGGTGCTTCAAAGGAAACTTTCTATTTCGGAGACTGGATAAAGAAACCAGGTGTAGCTATATGCAGTTGTAATGATGGTTTGCGACCTGTAATCTTTAAATTGGAAGCTACAGATGAAGAATCCTCCTTGGATTATACACCAGTCAAAGAATCCGGTGAATAGTTTGCAGTGATAAGATAGAATAGGAAGTCAAAGCAATGAGCATCGAAATGGATACACCTCTTTATTGATTCGTGAATAATATAAACTGCCGGGTGATGATATCATTCGAGTAACCTGTAACTTTGCCGATTACGTGACGAATAAAAGATAGAGAAAATAAAAGTAAATACAGATTTATGAATATCATAACTTTGGATCAAAAAGATGTAAATCAATTTTGGAATCTGAGAATCTGCTTATTGCGGGAATTAGGAGAAATTTCTACTAAAACAAATCTGTCAAATTTAGAGAAATCGACAAAAGAATATTTCCTTTCCAATATAAATAAAAGTCTTATATGCTACGGAGTAATCAACAATAACGATATAATATCTATTGCATCCTTATGTTTGTTTAGCCGCATTCCATACCAGGAAAATTTAAATGGGAAAGAGGGATATATCTTGAATGTGTTTACCAGCCCTGAATTTAGAAAAAAAGGGCTGGCTAAATTGTTATTGCAAGAAATTATCAGATATGCCAATAGGCATAATATAAAAAAACTATGGCTAAATAGTAGTGAATATGGCAAGCATCTGTATTCTTCTCTTGGCTTTATCTGTAAAAGCAATGAAATGGAATTAATATTGAAAACAGAGATACTATAATTAAACATACTCAGAAGTATTGTCAGACGGATGCTGATACCATTCTCATATACTAATATAAAGAACAGTCTGGCACATATCTGTACTTTTTTTGACTGATGTTGGAATCTGTGTTTAATCAATATTTATTTTTTCTTACGTCTTGATATATATGCATAATTATCTAATGCCCAAGATATGAGGTCGTTCAGTATGGGAATCAAAGTTTGGCCCACATCTGTCAATGAATATTCTACTCTTGGGGGGATTTCAGCATAGAGTTTTCTTTTAACCAATCCGTCAGCTTCAAGATTCTTTAATGTCTCCGTCAGTACTTTAGGCGATATATCCGGAATTGCCTTACTTATCGTATTAAAGCGCGTTGCTTCATTTTCAGAAAGTACACACAATATGAGCATGGCCCATTTACTGGAAAACCGTGACAGGACATTACGGATAGGGCAATCCTCTATACGAGTATATTTTTTGAGATTTTCTTGTAGTTGTAAACTGTTCATTTTTAATAATAATTACCTTAAAGTAAGTGGGTTACGTTTTTGTAACTTCTTGTTTATCAATATAAAAATAACTAGCTTTGCACTATCTAAACGATAGTAAGTTTATCATGCAAAGTTAATCAACTTTATAAAAACAGAAAATATGAGCAACATTAAAATTATGAACAAGGGCGAAAAGTATGCTCACGCAACAATAGGTTGCATCAAGAGGTTTGAAGGAAAGCAGTTTGTAAAAGAAGCTACAGAGGCTACTTCATGCGAGATCTCATTGGGTACATTACCGACTGGGGTATCAGTACCTTTCTTTCATAACCATAAGAACAATGAGGAAAACTACATTATCCTGTCAGGAACAGGGAAATTTCAGGTAAATGATGAAGTTTTCGAGATTGGAGAAGGGTCAATTATACGTGTATCACCAGGATGTGACCGTAACTTAAAATGCACTTCAACTGAACCGATGACTTATATCTGTATTCAGGCAAAAGATGGAAGCCTGGAAGGCTATACGATGACGGATGCTGAGATAACAGAACGTGAGAATCTTTTATAAAATGACGATTACCTCATAAATTGGAATCCCTGACAATGATATAGTTTTAACTTTGTTGTTGTCAGGGATTTTTATCTGCTTCAGATGTAAGTCAATAACTTTCAGAGGTGTACTCAAGCTGTATTTCAGATATACAGCTCACATTCTTTTCTTATACTACAAGCCTTCTTAAGCATCATGTTAACGATAGCAAGAAGTAATCCGTTTACCTTTCTTGCATGATGGGGACACACTGTGACGCATCGCATGCAAGAGATACAGGCTTTCTTGTTCACTTTTTCCGGATTGTTCTTGTCGATGGCTCCTACCGGACATTTGGAAGCGCATAGACCGCATTGGGTACATGCTTTTGTTGCTTTAGGTACTATACCTGCATTAGCTGCTTTTCGGTAGGGTCTGTTGCCCGGTATTGTAGGAGTGGAAAAATCATTTCTCCTCAGTTTATCTCCAACCTGCTCTGCAAACACTCTTAAATGTCTGTAATCATCCTTGTCCGGCCTGTTCGTGGCATATCGGTGAGCAAGAGAATGTTCTGCAATAGCTGCAATAGCTGATATGACTATAAATCCGGCTTGCTGCACAATATCCTGAAGTTCTACTAAGGTGTCTTCATAGGCACGATTACCATATACGCAAACTATGATTGCTTTTGCACCATTGCCCTGAATCTTTGCTATGCGTTCTGCGGCAGTGGAAGGTACACGTCCGCTATAGGATGGAACGGCAATTAAGACTGTATCTTCATTTGTCAATGAGTATTTATTAAGATCTTCATTTCCGTTAGACAAATCAATATCTGTAATGTCTCGGCTTAATTCGTTTGACAGAAAATCAGCAACTCTCTTTGTTCCGCCTGTTGGACTGAAAGTTATTTCATAAATTTTCATATCTTCTATCTCCTTTATTTTTATTTTCCGTTTTTACTCTGCATACCAGGAGGTAATATAATAAGTGTTCTGGGGCAGTTCAATCTTTTCAGGTTCTGTCTGCTTAAAACATCCTTTCAAGCCAAGCTCCAGAGTTGTCTGATGGAAATGGGACAAAGCAATACCGACATCAACTCTTTTGATGATTTTCTCGCCTTTTGAAATACCGGATTTGTATGTTACATAGAAATGATAGCCGTTGCCCGACTTCAACACGCGCCAAGGTTGTGTGTTCTTGTCAGAGGGTGCCAGTCTGAGCATCTCCAAAGGTTCAGCATAATCTCCCGCTTCATCTTTGTGAAGAGGAGTCTGAAAATTATCCAGATAAAATAATTTGCTCCATTCCTTTCGGCTGGAAGAGCGCATGGCAGTCCTCATTAGCGATTCCGTCATACTGCGTTTTGCTGCCGGATATCCGACCGGTGAAATGGCCGGAAACAGTTCGTTTTGGGGAATTCCCATTGCAGAAGCAAAGCCATCTCTGTTAAATGTTGCTGCCAGCCAAACTGTACCCAATCCCAATGCTGTTGCCTCCAGAATCAGATTCTCAAACTCGTATCCGGCAGCCACATAGGCTAGTTCTATATCTGGAATAGAAATCCCCATAAAAGTACTTGCTCCTTTTATCACTCCGTATGTACCGAGTTTTTCACCTTCGGAAGCCAGCTTCTTATCGATAATATATTTCTTCACCGGCATTTCAAAAGGATTTTCAAGACTATCCATGTAGCTTTGAAGCAATTCTCTTACATTCGGTTCAAGAACTTTATTCTGATAAGTACGTACACTACAGCGTTTTTTTATCGTTTCGATTATAGGTATAGGTAATTTTTTACACATTTCTATATCCTCCATTACATTTTAATGATAATCTTTCCGTTTAGTTTCCCATGGGCTATAAGTTCAAGTGCTTCATTTACCTGAGACAGTGAGAATGTTCTTGATTCAATATCAGGCATGATATGGTATTTTTCCACGATCTCCGTTACCCGTTTAAGCTGGTCACCACTTGAACGGACGAACATAAAGCGATATTCTTTACCTTGTTTACGGGCAGCTGAATCGTATTTATTTCTGGCAAGTGTGAACAGCATTCTCTTCAGCCATGAAAAACCGTTTCGTTTTGCAAACATCCTGTTAGGGGCAGTTCTCAAACTGAGTAGCCGTCCTCCTTTTTTCAGGACAGATAACTCATGCTCAAACTCATTCGCCCCCAAAGTATCAATCACATAATCGATATCGGAGAGGACTTTCCAATAATTTTCTTTCTTGTAGTCTATATATTGGTCTGCTCCCATTTTGATAAGTTTATCTTTGGAACGTGTATTCCCGGTTACGATAACATGAAGTCCCATTGACTTGGCTATGGGTACGGCAATTTGTCCGAAGCTGCCGGACGCTCCTGTAATCAGCAATGTTTTTCCGGACTGGACTTCAAGTTCCTCAACCAGTGCCTGATAGGCTGTCAGACCGGCCAGTGGTATTGCAGCCGCAGTTATAAAGTCATAGCCTGACGGCATTTTAGCTAAAGCTTCATGATCAACAGTAACATATTCAGCAAAGGCACCTATATTTTTTATGGGGAGCCGTGTATAAACTTGATCACCTGTGCGAAAGTCTTTTACGTTATTACCAGTCTTTTCCACTATACCGGAACACTCGTTTCCCAATGTCAGGGGCATTCGGTAATCCTGTATCAGTCTGACACTTCCTGTCAGTTGAAGAATATCCAGAGGATTTACGGCGG
>ULRE01034698.1_pt1 | contig 24489 bp, 18 predicted proteins | sample 1955141 | NCBI WGS metagenome assembly ULRE01 (sample SAMEA4835674, study PRJEB28245) | human gut metagenome | biome: gut microbiome; material: fecal sample | place: Denmark | collected 2008
TATACTATACACCTTTTTGATGAAAAAGTCAATCCCGACAGTCCCGCGTCAGCCGCAAAACTGATGCGGGGCTTTTTCGTTTTGCAGTTTTTTGCAGTATTCCCGGGGGTATTATCTAATTGCGGGAAGGAAACGTAAAAAACGGAAATTCCCGCAGGAATTACAAAGGAGGAATGTGATTTGGGCGTAAAGGACTGGCTGCTGCGCACTGGCAGCCGTAATCCTGGTGTGAGTCTTACCGGCTACTATGCTGATATCCAGCGATGGCAGGATATTTACAGCGGTGGCGGCGACTGGCGCTACACCCGCAAGGGTGGAATTCAGGGAGGAACACGCCGTATGGCTTCCCTCGGGGCTGCAAAGGCGCTGTGCGGGGAACTGGCAAGGCTGTGCTTCACCGAGGGCACATCGATGTGCTATTCCGACAGCGACACCGGGAAGTTCGTCGAAAAGGTGCTGAAAGACAGCAGGTTTGCGGAGCGGTTTCCGGAGTTCCTTGAAAAGTCGTTCGCGCTTGGCGGCGGCGTCATCAGGGTGTACTACGACGGGAACGTCAGGGTGGATCTCGTTACGGCAGACTGCTTTGTTCCCACGGCGTGGAATTCACGCGAGATGACTGGCGGCGCGTTCGCTTCCAGGATAATGTCGGGTGGCAGAGGTTACGTGCTGGCTGAAACGCAGCAGCTGGACGGCGACGATCTCGTTATCGAGAACCGGCTTTACCGTGAGGACGGCGCGAAGGCAGATATGCAGGAGCTTCTTCCCGGGCTGGAAGAACGCAGCTGCATCGAGGGGCTTGGTTCCCCGCTGTTCGTGTATTTCAGGGCGGGGACTGCGCGCCGCGTCGATACCGCTGGCGACTGTCCGCTGCTCGGGAGCTCGGTTTTCGCTGGCGCAGAGGATACCCTGAAAAGCATCGACACGGTTTTCGACAGCCTTTCACGAGAATTCGTGCTGGGCAGGAAGCGCATAATCGTGCCGGCATATGCAGTACGCGGCGAATGGGACAGCGACGGTAACAAGAAGCACTACTTCGACGTTAACGACGAGGTGTTCCAGGCGATGTCCACATCGGACGCTGAGGAACTCAAGATCACCGACAACACCGGTGAACTCCGCGTACAGGAGCATGTGCAGGCACTGGGCGAACTTCTCGACCTGTTGTGCATGCAGGCTGGATTGTCCGAGGGTGCGCTTTCCTACAAGGATGGTACTATACGCACGGCCGCGGAAGTAGTCAGCAGGAACAGCCGCACATACCGCACCCAGGCGTATTACCGCAGGAGCATTGCAGACGCTCTCGGCAGAATGACCGAGAACATATGCAGGCTCGGCAAGCTTGCCGGGGAACTCCCCGACAACGCTTCAGAGAGCGCTTCGGTGGTATTCGCGGACGGCGCCGCAGAGGACGACGGAACAAGAACGGACCGCGCTGTCAAGCTTTACAGCGCAGGTCTGATATCAAGGGCAAGGGCGCTTTCGCAGATATATGGTATCTCGCTGGAGGACGCCCAGGCAATGGAAAGGACGGATCATGATGGATAACGAAGATATCACACAGGAGGAGATCGTTCAGGAAACAGCTGAAAATGCTGAGCCTGAGACTGATACACAGGAGGAGCAGCTGAACGAGCTTCACGCTGAGATCACTGAGCTTAAAATCAGGCTGGCGCTGCTGGTCGGCGGCGCGGCTCCCGAGAAGCTTGACGAGGGCGTAAAGCTGGCAGCAGGAATTCTCGCTGCAGATGAAATTACGCCGGAGGAGGCTGCTGAAGAGGTGCTCAGCGAATATCCGCACATCAGGCTGGTCAAGCGCACGGTTCCCAGAATTTCTGCTGAGAGTGGTGGCAGGGGCGACGGTTTCGCGGCAATACGCAGTATTTTCGCGAGAAAGTGACTTCTTGACGCGATGTCCCGACGGAAGGCAACGGGCTTACCGTGATATTCAGCCGTTAAGGGACAGAGTATTTCATTTAACTTCAGGCATTTGTTGCTATAACGCAGCAAATGCGGGTGGGCGGTGGGTTCACATATACATTCCGCGCCATCTGCGCTGCGGCACAAGCTATGGCAGTTTGCCGGTAAAACTAGGTGCGCAGCAGGCGGGTGCGCCGCGGGTATTCCATTTCAACAACACGATTTAAGGAGGATAATACAATGGCTAACACAATTGAATATGCAAAGGTTTTTCAGAAGGAACTGGACAAGCAGGTGCTGGAGGGTTCAACTTCCGGCTGGATGGAGGAGAATGCTTCTCAGGTCATTTACAACGGCGGCAGTGAAATAAAGCTTCCCAAGATGTCCCTGCAGGGACTTGGCAGCTACAGCCGTGACACCGGCTACACCAGCGGCGCAGTTACCTATGCTTATGAAACATTCACACTTACACAGGACAGGGGCAGACGTTTCCGCATCGACGCTATCGACGTTGACGAGAGCGGCTTCGGTCTGGCTGCGGCTAATGTCGCGGCTGAATTCCAGCGCACTCAGGTCATTCCTGAGATCGACGCTTACCGTTATTCCAAGCTTGCTGCGGCAGCCGGAATTCGCGCTACCTACACCCCGGACAAGGCGACCGTTATGTCCACTCTGCTTGATCAGCTGGGCAAGGTTCGCGATATCACCGGCGACGAGGGCGATGTCGTTATCGTCATGAGCCGTCCCGTTTACGACAAGCTTATGCTTTCCGGTGAGATCTCTTACGCGGTTGAGACTTCTCAGTTCAGGCAGGGCGATATGGAATTCGGCGTCAAGACTATCAACGGCGTTCCGGTGATCCCTGTTCCCTCTGCGAGAATGAAGACCGCATATACTTTCAAGACCGACGGCGACGGAGGGTTCGCCGCGACCGCTTCGGCTAAGGATATTAATTGGGTCATCTGAACTATTACTATCCCCTATCAAAAAATCTGAAACCCCTCATACCGCATAACAGAGCCAATCAAAAAACAGATCAAAAATGAAAATCGAGCGAAAAAGCCCGAAAATGTGGGCAAGTGTGGGCAAAATTGTGGGCAAAAAACACACTTTCTGAAAAAACGAAATATAGAAAATCCGAGGCAGTGTAGTCCTCGGATTTTTGCTGTGATTTTCCTATGCGTTTAGAGCATCTTTGCCAAAGAGCAGTTAGATGGTCACCTTTTGAACTTGTCAAGCTCCTTAGTAACGTTCACCTTAGTAAATATCAAACGCGCACTCATCAGTCGTGCCGGTAAGCTCCGCCCAGCGTGCGGAAAGCAGCTTTGCGTAATCAATATACACCAGCCCGTAGTACCCGAGCGAGTAGCCGTCGTTTACCTCAATGAGCAGCGTTTCTCCCTTATCGGTAAGCCCAAAATCTATCGCATATCCTGCCGGCGCGGTAGTGAAATCACGCACCGCCCCTTCTATTGTTGCAGGGTCCGGGCGCATGCGCCAGTCGCCGCGGTAATGCCACATGTCAAGTATTCTGCTGTACCGCACGAAACAGCGGCATTCCGAAACAAAGTTTACGACTTCGGAGCAGAGCACAGGCTGATTCTGTCCGTAAATCCCTGCGCCAATGAGGTCTTTGGGCGAGTTTACGACAACGCCGGTGAATTGCTTGTCCTCCACGGGTTTTACGAAAACAGGCCATAGCTCCGGAGAGCCTGCTATCTCGTTTATCCTTGCGCTCCATATTTTTCTGCCAAGATAGCCGTGCAGTTCCTCGGGATAGTCCATCTCGGGAGCAGTGATTCCGAAGCGCCCGAGCGCATATCGGGTAGTGTCCACATACCAGACGACAATGTCTTCCGGACGGCTTTCCTGAAGCTCATCGCAATTGCTGAACATTACTGTTTCAAATCCCATTTCACGAAAATCCTGATACGCATTCATGAAATTGTTACTGCGTGGAATCCCGTTTTTGTCCGACTGAATATACGCTTTCATCTTTCCACCACCTTTGATATTTCCTATTGTATCATAATTTAGGCAATAATTCAACAGCTTTTGCCGCGTTCAGCGCTTTTATTAACATTACAAGAACATCGCTATTTATAAAAACGTATTGAAATCCTCACGTTTTAATGATATAATATATCTATAATGACATGTTAGTTAGTCGATCTAAAAATGCACGGAGGAAAACATGAAAAATCCGGTTTGGTCAGAAGAGGAAGAAATATTATTAGTAGATTGCTATTTCAGAATAACAGCGTGCGGCATAAAGGTCAATTACGCTGATCATGAAATCGCAATGCTGTCATACATACTGCGCCAGCACGCGAAGTCAGGTGGCATGGATATAGCGCCAACATTCAGAAACGAGGTCGGGATAAAGAAGAAACTGCTGAACCTGAGGTATCTGGACACTGACGGAGCCGAGGGACTTTGCGCTTTCTCGAAAGGCGACAAGGAAATGTACCTTAAATACAAAAACGACCCACAGACGATGAGAGAATATGCGTACTCTGTGATCACTCGGTGGAACAGCGAGTTAGTTGGCTGTTAATATGATAATGATAAGCCGGATTTCTTTTGGAGATCCGGCTTACGATATAAATATACAAAATAATACATCTGATTTGTTTATAATCACGAAAACGCTAAAATGATATAGATTATATTTGATACGTTTTACAAAACGCCTTGCACAAACCGTCAAAATGTGATATAGTATTACATATTGGTCGATTATGGAAAGGTGGCTCTTTATGTCTAATAATTGCGAATTGGTTGAGGAACTTAGAAAATTGAAGAAATCGTCGCTTGAAGCCGTTGACAGCGAAAAGGAGTTTTCGGATTTCAAGCAATATATGCATATACACAGAAAAGTTGAAGATGATTTAATTAACACGATCGAGCATGCAAAGAACCTCCCGGGAAAGTGCCTGGTTTTAGTATGCGGAAATGTAGGTGATGGCAAGTCCCACCTTATTTCGTATCTGAAACATCACGAGAACCACTACCTTGACGGCTTTGAAATACATAATGACGCTACGGAAAGCTTTGACCGCTACAAGGACGAAAAGCAGACGTTGGCGGAGGTTTTGCGCGAGTTCAGCGATGAACGGCTTCAGGAATACGGCGACTGCAAGAAGATAGTTGCAATAAACATGGGCGTATTGAGCAACTTCCTTGAATCGGAGCAGGGCAGTGACTTTACTAAATTAGCACAGTACGTAGAGGATAATAAGATACTTACTTCAACGGACATAGGCGAAGTATCTGACGAGAATAACATCTTCTTTCATGTCAATTTCGGGGATTATCATATTTATAGATTGAGTGACGGCAAAATCGAATCACCGTACATATCTCAGCTCATGGATAAGGTGTTCACTGACTTGCCCAATAATCATTTTTACAGCGCATTTAAGTACCATTGCAGCCTTTGCCCATTTTTCGATAAATGTCCGGTAAGGTACAATTATGAAATGCTCAGCAACTCCAAAATCAAAGAGGGCGTCATTTCTGTAATTACGGAAACTATCGTTAAGGACAAAATCATTCTTTCTACACGTGATTTGCTGAATTTCTTCTACGATATATGCGTATTCCCGGAGTTTTCGTTAAAGTTCCTGACAAGAAGCAGGGACTCTTTCTCTGACTATCTGAACTACACCATTCCGAATATGCTGTATGAGCATGAGGACGTGTCTATGTTGCTCCAGCATATAAACAGCTATGATTATCTGAACCGCCGTTCCGAAGAATTTGACGACCTGATAACCCGTTTTAATACCGCTGATAAGGTGTCCGACATTTTTGATAAGAACCTTGAGGATTCTCCATGCAAGGAGTATATGCTTAAAAATAAAGACCAGTATGACGGCATTTCGTCCAAGCGTGACGCCGTTTTCAAGTATCTCGGCAGACTTATCAGAATATCCGGAAAAGACGGATTTGGAGATGTGGACGCGGACTTTGAGGAGTTCATACGCTACGTGTACGCCGCAGCGCGTAATGACATCAGATCGCTCCAACCCATTTATGAAATAGTGAAGAACTGTATATATAAGTGGAATGGTTCAACAGACACTTCTCACATTATTTCTCCTACTTCAAATGTGGACTACATGATCTCAACAAATATTGAAGTAAAGTCCTGTCCAAATAATTCTGGAAATAGCGCTATTTTAAGTGATTCTATATTTGATAAGTTTACGCCAAATTTAAAACTGATGTTTGGGCGGAAAGATGCCTCTCAGATTAAAGAAAGCATTTCAATAGATTACGATTTATACACCATGCTGAAAAAAGTCGCGAGCGGCTATCGTCCCACGGCGCAGGACAACAACCATTTCGCAGGGTTTGTTTCTTTTGTTAAAAGGCTAGTTTACTGCGAAAATACTGACATCACTATACTGCATTACAGCCAAGATAAAATAAAGAGATATCAGTTGGAGTACGACGAGTTTGGCAGTTATAAATTCGGGGAGGTGTAAGCAAATGTACCGAATAAACTATGATAGATTTTATGATAGATTCTTTTCAGCAGGAAAATTTATACATATTAGCTTATCGGATAAAAGCAGATATCGTATTTTCCCCTTTTCAGCAAAAGGAAATTCTGAAAATATATTGGACTCTTTCGATGGTATATTAGGGCCGTTTATTAGAGCAGTTTTTGGTTGGAAAAGGCCTGGAGAAATTAACCGAGAAACACTCCTAGATAAAATATGCGAAAATGTATCATTTCCATCTATGCAAGATAAAAATGATTTTCTTAGTATAATCAAGGACATATATTTTGAGAACAACACAAATCTGGTTTGCAACAATGTGGATACATATAAATATTCTATTGGCACGAAAACAGACCAGAATGTTTCAGAGTACTTAGTGTCCGCCCTTTGTGACAGAGAATCTGTAAAATTATCATTCAACAAGCAGAGAAATAGAAACATTAATCTTCTGGATAAACTTGTTATCGAAAATCTGCCAGAGCTTGAAGATGATAATAAACTGACTCCGTATGCTTCTTTATTCCCAGAGATAAAAAAATATTTCACGAAAGATTTTAAGTTTCTTGCGAAGAAAGATGACACGGACTTTTCGAGTGTAACACTATTATTATCTTATTATTATTTCTTCTATACAAGCCAGACAATGCTCCAGCTCAATCGTTTTTGCAGCATGGAGAGACGAACCATACCTCTTTATTTCTGTGTTCAGTGGGAGAAGGTTTCTAAAAACCGTGAGGTATTTAAAAACGGTTGGAAGAGGATAGAGGACAGAGCATCGGGTATGTTTTCTCATGCAATTCTGCTTGAAATGCTTAATCAGACTGATTCTGACAAGCTGTATTGCTACGATGATCTGCTTAATGAATACAACGCCCTGTCAGACGACGAAAAGGCACGTATGTTTGAAGAGATAGAAGCTCTGAAGAATAAGTATTGTACCGAATGTGCAAAGCCTGATGGATTCACATATGAAGAAGGTAATTATTGTGGTGGGGATTTGAACAGCCTTTTAAAAGGGTTCTTTGAGGACATTATGCTTCAATTTGCCAATACAACTCGCAATAAAGCAAACAAAGACTACCCCAAGAGTTTCATGGATTTCTGCAAAAACGGATTTGTCCAGAGGCGCGGTCAGGCTGGTAATGTCCTCGCCATGACCGAGGAACAACTTGTGCTTATGACAAAGGTCACGATAGGCGACAATGACAAAATGCGCCTGAACGACCTGTTCAAGGGATTTGAGCAGCGTGGCTTGTTCTTTGATAATTCCTCGAAGGATTGTATCGTAGAGTTCTATGAGAAACTGAACCTCATAGAGAAAAAGAGTGATAGTGGAGATGCACAATATGTTAAGAGCCTTTTATGATTACCTTGCTGATATGACCTTATCGTTCTTTGATGATGTATCTCTTAAGAGAGGCGATAAGTATACTCTTAAGCTGGAGGATTCCAGCGATGTTCAGTCGCTTTACGATTCTATTAAGGATAAGCTCCATAAGGATAACAAATATGTTGAGTGCAGTCTGCCATCTGACGGCGAGGAGTTTATTACCGCGTCTGTTTTGGTGAACGGCATTCAGTTGGTTATTGTTCCCGAAATCGACGTTACCAACGCATATCTTACTCACCTCAGAAACTGGATAAACGATTGTCAGGACAAGGCTATCCTGCTGATATGCCATAACCCTGTTGACAGTATTTCCAACGGTACCGAAAGCCTGCAAAAGGAAGGTATGCCTTTCCACAAGAACAGATTTTGCAGCAGCATTGAGGATAGAATAAAGCATAGCGAGATGAATAATGTCGAGAAACAGATTTTATACTCGGCGCTTGAAAAGGTTGAGGAGTCCGGTTATCTCGATTCGTATTCTCTGCATGATTTTGAGGAGATCCTCGAGGCACTGTACAAAGGCGCAGTTTATGAGGACGATTATCCTAAATTCGGATTGCTGAAAGACCATGAGTTTGCTACTACTTTTGGGCTTAGCTCCGAGAGCGAAATACTGAGCAGAATCAGTGCAAACAGCAAGTTTTTCTCGCAGATCGACAACAGCGTAAAGCATGGAAATATTGAGGACGACCTCGGTCGGGAGTTTACAGACAGCTTTGCGGATAAGGTCAAGAAAGCGGCGGAATCGCATCAGGGCAGGTGGTATGAAGAGATAACTTTTGTTGACGCCGACAAGTCGCAGAAAGCCAAGAAGAAAAAGGGCAAGCCGCTTGAGGTGAATAAAATAACTGTTTCCAATGGCAATAACTCACTCATTGAAGATGAAGACTTCTTTGTCCGCAACGAAACCGCCCGCGGCAATAGAAAGCACATACTTGTTTTCGCTCCGGCGAAAGCAGGTCAGTTTACTGTGTCCATTGATTTTTCGGACAACTTTAAGACTAAGCTTTCAGTAGACGCAGACGAAGCCACAAGGAACGCAACGCAGGTTACCCAGAATCTAAGACGTATCACCGTAAATATCGCAAACACCGAAAACTCATTGGTTAAGGTGGTTGCTAATAAGGTCACACGAAATGACAACGATGACACCGATAGATTTGTCTTTTGGATAGGAATTATCGGCTGCGCTAAGTCATGGTTCGACCCGTCTTTCCAGACTTCGTTTAAGATAAAGGCAAACAAAACATCGGGAACAAAGCGTTCCTGTCTGATTCTGAACTGTTCCGATGTTATGACGTTCAATCGTAATGGAGACTCAAAAGTTACCGAAACTGTGCGTGACGGATTTGACATAAGCCTTGACGATGAAAATACGCAGTACGAACTGAAATTTGACAACGAATATATTAATGACAGTAATATGTTCTGCGGCGATATTTCTATTATGGGCAACAGGATACCGATAGAATTTGACAGCGATGTTCCCAAGAGCGTTTCAATCACGGGCGTAAGAATCGAACAGCTTAAATTAAAGGAACACCGCAGTTTTCAGTATGTCGGTGATAATAAGCTCCAGTTCGGCACTAATGAATACAATACCGCAACGGATTTCAAACAGAATCTCGCAACGGAGAAATTCATTGTTGACAACGGCGCCGCCTGCTGTGAGTTTATCAATGATACCGATATACATTCTGTGCCGCTTGACCTCCCCGACAGAGTATCCAAGGCGTTTGACAGCCTTATTGAGTATTACAGAACGCATACCACACTTCCAAGCCTTGCGTATTATAATGACGACCTGTGTGCATTAGCGCAGGAGTATGTTGATGCTGTGCAGGAGGTGTTTGATTCCCTTAAGAACGAGCCGCTGACGAACTATGCGAGAAACGTCCTGAAACTTGGGACTGTAAACTACCCCGCCGAGGAAAAAATCGCGTTTTCGCCGCTGTATCCGTTAAACGTTGCGTTCCGGCTACAGCTTGCGAAGGAAGATTGCAGCTCCGAGATCCGCGAGGACGTTCTGAAGAAAATCACCTCAGACAATCTGATACCTCTGATACATAAGGGAGATACGGGCGAACTGTATCGCGTACAGGAGCAGAGCGTTTCACCTCAATGGACTATCTATGCGCCTGCAAAGAGAAAGAAGTACATGGGTCAGCGCCAGTTTGTCAGCGGACTTGTGCGCGACAAAATCGAGCGTTTCAAGAGCCACTTCAAGTACCTCTTTGATGGCGTGGGCGGCAATGAGATAATCATAAATGCGGTAAATATGGGCAACTGCCTTGAACTGTTCAAGGGCATTGTCGAGTTTTTCCGCGGTGAGCTGAAAAAGGTATCTCAGAACAGGGATACCGCACTGACAAAGGTTACAATAAACGTATATAACGACCTCCAGATCTACAATGCGTTTGAGGCGCTTGCAAACAAGTCCGCCCTTAAGAAAATGCTGGATGAACTGGGCTACAAATACGACAAGGAAGATTATTCCGAGAGCGAGTTCATCAACCTTTTCATGACGAATGTGAATTACTATAAGCTCAGCATAAAGGACGATAAGTACAAATATTCACATCTTGCCTTTGTCGAGATGGACCAGGAATCCAAAGAGGGGTTCTTTACGGCTTCCGACATAAGGTCAGGCACGATGCTGAATGGCATGATGTCCGGAGTTACTTCGATGTACTACGGGCAAACCAAGCAATACCGCACCGGATACGGAACGCTTTATAACTGCGAAGATAATCAGCTGCTTGAACTCGCTGATGTGTATAACTCAGCAATGTACGTTTTCGGTACTCAAAATCCCTATCAGAGCGGCGTTGTGTCCTGCACAAGCGTAGATGAGCATGAAACCGAAATGATCGAGAAGACATACGACGCGTCTAACTGGGTAGTGTTCATCGACCCGCGTGTTGACCTCAATTTCTTCAAGAACGACCAGCAGGATGTGATGATAATTCATTACAGCGACCAGCATACCAGTTCTAGCGGTTACGATTCCATAACCGTTACCCGAAAGACAAAGCAGTACGAAAATATCATCAGGGATTATCTGACCGAGAACGGCTATCCCGCCGGTACTCGCGAAGACGTCCGCCGGATGATAGATATGTTTAATGCTGTAAACGGCGACTGGCTGCTCAAGCTGATATCCTACAAGTCGAACTTCTCGAAGGAGAAGATAAGCATTCAGTCTGCTATAAAGCTGGCTCTGGCGTTCCTCAAGGACGATAATATTACCTGGATTCCTATTTCTCTCGAAGAAATCCTGCGAGTGTCCGGGTCTGTTGGCTATGCTCAGAAGGAAGGTTTATTCTCGTCAAAGAACCTTGGATTTGAGAGCGCTCCCACAAGCGACGACCTGCTTATGTTCGGCGTTGAAAAGGCTGACGGAAAGGTGCTGGTCCACCTCTATCCTCTGGAAGTCAAGATAGGTTACGAGAACGATGACGAACTGACTAAGGCGAAAGGGCAGATAAAGAGGACACGCGAGATATTCGATAAGAATTTGCTTAAGCTTGCCCGCCCGAATTTCATTCAGAACAAGGTTTATCGTAATTTCATAGTGCAGCTTGCTATCGTAAGCGCTGAAAAGATGAATCTGTACAACGTCTGGGAATCGCAGGACTGGGAACAGATAGTAAACACCGACACCCGCGGGAAGCTCCTCAATGATGATTTTGTTGTATCATCTTCGCTCAGGGAAACTATCGGCGACGGTATCGTGCTTTCCTTTAAGAGAGGAAGCATTAAGAGGGAGGCTGGCATTGACGATGGCATAACAGTTCTGCGATTCCTTGAGTCTGACGGCAGAGAGTATGTCACAAAGTCGGTAGATGATCTTTATTCCAAAATGCTTGGAATGTCCGATGTGTGCGGCAGTATGCTTGGCGATTTCAGTTCGGCTGGATTTGTTGAGCCTGTCTATATGGTCGAGGACGCCGATGAAGTTGACGGCGATGATGAAACAGCCGATGACGATTTTGCAGATAACATCAAATCTGAGGAAACGACGACGCCTGTTCTGGTTACTGTCGGTGCAGCAAACGATGAGCCGGAAGAACCCGAACAGCCGGTTGATATTCAGCCGGAACCGGAGGTTTCATCGGCAGTCGAAGATATTCCTGTATCTGAGCCTGAACCGCAGGCAGAGGAAGTTCCTGCGGAATCAGCAGGCGAGTACATTCCATCTCCCGACGGAATGAAAATACTGATCGGCGAGGACGCAAACAACCACACACCGATTTACTGGTATCCCAACGATACTGATAAAGTGCTGCACCCGAATACTGGTATAATCGGCACAATGGGAACCGGAAAGACGCAGTTCACAAAGTCGATTATTACTCAGCTTGTTAGGGAGCAGAAAAATAATCCCGGCGGAGATCAGTTAGGCATTCTGATATTTGATTATAAGGGCGACTACAACGAGAACAAAAAGGACTTCGTGGACGCTACCGGAGCAAAGGTATATAAGCTGTATCATCTGCCGTTCAATCCATTTTCGATCACTGTTCCGGTAAACTTTATGCCTATGCTTCCGCTGCACACAGCCAATGCCTTTGTGGCAACGATAAAAAAGACCTATCATATTGGTACTGTTCAGGAAAGCGCCCTTCGCAACAGCATTAAGGAAGCATATGAGCATAGGGGAATATATGCCGGAAATCCATCAACATGGAATAAAACCCCACCTACATTAGCCGAAGTGTATGCTAATTATGTTTCCGGCGATTCGTTCAAGGAGGACAGCCTATCGACTGCGTTAAGCACATTGACGGAGTTTGAAATATTTGAACCTGAATCCTCTGCCGCTATGCCTCTCTATGAGTTTATAAACGGCGTGACGGTTATTGATTTGAGCGGATATGATCCGCTTATTCAAAATCTTGTTGTGGCGGTGACGCTTGATTTGTTTTATTCTCAAATGCAAGTGCACGGGCATAGCATAAGCGATGGAAAGCTACGTCAGATGACAAAGTTCATACTTGTTGACGAAGCTGACAACTTCCTTAAAATGGGCTATCCTGCTCTTAGAAAGATACTTAAGGAGGGCAGAGAATTCGGCGTGGGCACTATCCTTTCAACGCAGTTTCTCAAGCATTTCCATACTGACGAGGACGACTTTTCGTCCTATATTCTCAACTGGATCGTACACAGGGTCGATGATCTTTCGCCGAAAGAGGTCAAGACGCTGTTCAACACCAGCTCAAAGGGGCAGGAGGATACTCTATACACAGAGATAAAGCGCTTGGAAAAGCATTACAGCATTGTAAAGCTGGGCTCGTCCGCGCCGTATTATTGCAAGGACAGGGCGTTCTGGGAGCTTATCAAAGATGAATCGTAAAGTGTAGTATTATTATGTCTGTCTGCCCCAAAAACGGGCAGACAGACAATATGCTCATCTCATATTTGTTTGCCGTAATGTTTACTAGACGCAAGTTATCAATAAAATAACGTCAAGAGATTGTTTTTTAGATTCAATAGTGGAGGAATAGAGTATGTTGATTTTCCTTGACAGCAGTATTTTGTGTTCTGATTTTTATATGAAGAATGCATACTTTTGTGGTATTAAAAAAATAGGAACAATAGTGCTGGGACAGATAGTTGTAGATGAGACCGTCAATAAGTATAGAGAAATGTTATCTGATAATATACAGCATATGAGTAAAGCACTTAGAGCTATAAATAATATGGTTGAAAATCAGATTTCAATTCCACTTGACGATTTTATTGAAACGGAAACCGAAAAATATAGAAACTTTCTTGATTTTTTCTCATTTGAAAATTTTGGGGGTGCAGCAGAGAGCTATCCTGACGACCCGCATGAAGTAGTAGTTCGTAGAGCTTTACAGAGAAAAAAGCCTTTTAAGGCAGATGGCAGCACTGGTTATCGCGATTATTTGGTGTGGAGAACGGCTCTTAATCTTGCTTACGTAAATAAGAGTGAAGATGTTCATTTTATTACTAGTAATGTCAACGATTTTTCTTCTCCCACAGATAAAAATAAACTGCATGATGATTTGTTAATGGATCTTAAACAATTGGGAATCAGTTGCTCTCGATTTCATTATTGGCCTTCAATGAGAAGCTTTTTAGATAATTATGCAGCCGAAAGAATCCTTGAAGTCGAACAAAGAGAGCAGCTTGTGGATGAGATTGAAAAGAATAAATCTGGATATTATGATAAGATTACTGAATATATAGAAAACTCCATAGTTGGAATGGATATCTCTAAATCTGATGTATTGGTGCCTGGAAAACGGCCAATTATCAAAGAAATTATGGGTTTAACAGTCAATCAAATAGATGGCATTGCTGAAATCACGAAATCTAATTACTTGCTTAATTTAATTGTAGATAGCATATGCAAAGTTGAATCATATTCTGATCCGACTGAAGTATCAGAATTAAGTGATTGTGAAGAATTTGATATTGAAGTACTTGAACACAACGGTGATGAATGGTTGATTCAAACTACAATTGGATTGTATATTCATTTGTGTGCAATATATAATAAAGAATCAAACATGATTGAATCGGTGCAAACAGATTATATTGATGATTTGAGTTGTCCGTATGGTTGTTGGGAATGACTCATGAGAGGTTTATTGATTAAATTTTGTTAGAGCACGCTGTCAATGTTGTGAAAAGCTACAAGACATATACTCTGCACGAAAACTATTTCAATTCGTGACCAATTTCATCTTGACAAACAAGTAAAAATAGTATATACTTAAGTATAGTTGAAATATACTTAAGTATATTGGAAAGGGCGAGCGCTTATGACTTTCTCATATAAGTTTCCGGCGGTACGTGGTGTTCAGGCGGGAAAAGAATATTACGTATCTATGGTTCCGCTTAAGGTTCTTCCGAAACTGTTCGCTTCTGATACAGACGATGTTGTAAGTCCGGAGTTCCGCGCACAGCGGAAGCTTAACGAAAGCAGAATTCCAACTATACGAAAGTATATTGTCAACAACCGTGATTCTTACGTGTTTTCTGCTCTTTCTGCCTCGATAGACGGCAAGTTTGCGTTCCTGCCGTATGACGGCCAATCTGACATTGGCATACTTGAGATAGACATGGACACCACATTCCTTATCAATGATGGTCAGCACAGAAAAGCCGCCATTGAGGAAGCGCTGAAAGATGACGCTTCTTTAGGAGAGGAAACCATATCTGTGGTTTTCTTTGAGGATAAAGGGTTGGAACGCAGCCAGCAGATGTTCACCGATCTCAATAAGCATGCGGTAAAAAGCTCTAACTCCATTGCAACGCTCTATGATTCCCGCGATGATTTAGCGGTTGCAACGAAAAACGTTATATCCCAGATTCCATTTTTCGACCAGTTTACAGACAAGGAGAAAGACAATCTCGGCAAGAATTCTTCTAAGCTGTTTACTTTGAACAACATATACAAAGCCAATAAACGCATAATAAAGAGCGGCGATGTAACAGAATCAGACAGGAAATTCCTGTTTGATTTCTGGAATTCTGTTGTATCTAATGTCATTGAATGGCAGGAACTTATGAACAAGGAAATTGCTAAATCTGACCTCCGGCAGAATTACATTTTATGCCTTAACATCACGATAGCGGCGTTTGGCAAGCTGGGAGCTTATTTCTATTCCAACCCTAAAGTCAACATGATAAAAAACCTGGAAAAACTCCGCAAGGTCAACTGGTCGCGTTCAAATATGAAGGACTGGGAGGGCAGAGCGATAGACTCCAAAGGTAAAGTCGTATCAAATGAGCTTGCCATTGATTTGGTAAGCAATCGCATAAAACAGCTCCTCGGAATTCATCTGTCCGAGGAAGAAAAGCAGAAAGAAGATGGGCTGAAATAAAAAACACCGATGACTGGTACTCATCGGTGTTGGCACAGCAAGTCCATCAGTCACAAATAGTGTTGTCTAATAGATTAGCTTTGGTCGTGCAGATTTATTATACTACACTAATATCATTTTGTCAAGAGCCTTATGGCTGTTGGCAGTATTGTTGTGTCTGGTGGAACCTAGCAAGAAAGAAACAAGAGGGGTCCGCCATGAAAGCAATACGGATAAAAATGAAAGAAAATGCTACATTTTCTAACAATCCAAAACAAGTTGAGGGAATTTACATCGACAATGGCAGCGAGCAGATTTTCTACTCGGTCGATGAAATTTATAAACTGCTAACGAATGAGCCAACAACCGTTATTTATGTCGGTGATGATACTTCGGCGTACCTTGTCCCCATAACCGCGACAAACGGCAAGGGATATATTCGTTCAGTGCCAAATACTGGAATGATAGATTTGATCATGCGGCTTCCGCGTGACAATTCATAGATTTTGATTTAGTGTAGGATTCTTTGAGGTGGAAAGATGGCTGAATGCGAATCCTGCAAAACTAAAGAGGTTACTATAACAAAGGAAATAATTGACGGTTCCATGGAAACTATCCGCAATTTGTATCTTGCTGACGACATTCCGTGGGTCATCGGTTATTCCGGAGGAAAGGACAGTACGGCTGCGCTTCAGTTGGTGTGGCTTTCTTTGGCGACCCTTCCCGCTGAAAAGCTCAAGAAAACCGTACATATCATCAATACAAATACGCTGGTGGAGTCTCCTGTGGTATCCCGCTGGGCAGATAATTCATTGAAGAAAATGGACGAAACTGCTCAGACCCAGGGGCTCCCTTTTGTTACTCACAGGCTGACCCCGAAGATGAACGAAACATTCTGGGTGAACCTGCTCGGGAAGGGGTATCCGTTCCCTAGAAAGCGTTTCAGATGGTGCACTGACAGACTTAAGATACGCCCGGTAAACGACTTCGTTAAAGAGTGCATAGCCGCGCACGGAGAGATAATCCTCGTCCTCGGCACAAGAAAGTCTGAAAGCGCTAACCGTGCCAAGACCATGGCTTACTATGAGAAACTGCGTGTAAGAGAGCTGCTAAGTCCTAACCCCACAATGGCGAACGAGCTTGTTTTCTCGCCGCTGGAAAACTGGAACAACAACGATGTCTGGGTGTTCCTTATGCAGTACAAGAACCCGTGGGGATACGACAACAACGACCTGCTCACCATGTACAGGGGCGCTACCGAAGACGGCGAGTGCCCGATGATGGTGGAAGCCGGACTTCCGAGCTGCGGAAAGAGCAGATTCGGCTGCTGGGTATGCACAATGGTCGAGCAGGATAAGTCGATGGAGGCTATGATAGCCAACGACTCCGAAAAGGAATGGATGACGCCCCTGCTGGAGTTCCGCAATGAAATAGGCAACGAATACTACGAGAACGGCTCAAAGGGCAGGGACAGAGAGCGCCGTGATTTCAGGCGTATGGGCGGTTATCTCCAGGGTTGCTCTGGCAGGCTCAACCACGGACCCTATGTCCGCAGCCAGCGTGAAGCGTGGCTGAAAAGACTGCTCCAGATACAGCTTGATATCAATAGAGATGGCCCCGAGGAGTTTGCAGACCTCGAACTCATTACCATTGAGGAACTGAAAGAGATAAGACGGATATGGGTAAAGGAAAAGCATGAGTTTGCCGATACGCTGCCGGGAATATATGAGGAAGTAATGGGCAAGCCATTCCCCGATGATTCGCTCTACATAACAAGCTCGTTCAGGAAGCCGGAGTGGGATATCCTTAAGCAGGTCTGCGCAGATAATACTGTTCCTATGCAGAACGATGAAACAGTGCAGCCTATCGTGTACAACGAAGAAGCTCCGGAGCATGACAGCATGCTGTTCCAGATGATGTACTCGCTGATAGATATAGAGGCAAATTCCGATACGATGAATAACAGAAAGGGTATCCTCGACCAGATAGAAAGCACGATAAAGCAGCACTTTTATGCCGATGAAGCTGACGCCAAGAAATATTACTACGACCGTATCGACCGCAGGCGCGACAACGGCGGAAAGTTCGACGAACGTGTATATGGCAAAAATGATGATGTCCTGCCGGAAGCGGAAGAATTTGATGGAGACGACGAATGATAATAAAAAAACTGGTACTGCACAATTTCGGAGTGTATGCCTCCGACAATGTGTATGAATTCAATAAAGAAAAGCCGGTCGTTCTTATCGGCGGAATGAACGGCAGAGGAAAGACGACTTTTCTCGAAGCGATACTGCTGGCGCTGTACGGAGCTAACTCCTTTGCCGTGTCGGAAAGCAGTCACAAATCCTATGGTCAGTACCTCAGAGCACATGTCAATACCGCTGACGGAACTCTCGAAAGCTATGTTGAGCTGGAGTTCGATATGAACGCCGACGATGACATGAATACCTATACCGTAAGGCGCTCGTGGACTTCCAAGGCAAGCAGAATGACAGACCATGTGCAGGTTATGAAGAACGGTGTTGCGGATCCGTTCCTTTCGAAGAACTGGGCGATGTTCGTTGAAAGCGTTCTGCCGAGCGGCCTTGCGAATTTCTTCTTCTTTGACGGTGAGAAAATAGCTGAACTCGCAAGCGGTGAAACCAACGAAGCGATGAAGAACGCAATAAAATCCTTGCTCGGGATCAATGTTATCGACTCCCTGTCTTCCGATCTCCAGCGGATCATGAATCGGCTCAACGCTGAACACATTGAAAATTACGAATCGACCCGCGTTGAGGAACTGCGTGCGATCCGCGATGAAAAAGAAGCTGTTTGCAAACAGATAGACGACCAGATCACCGAGCTTGAATCCGAACGAACAGAATTAGGCAAGAAGCTCGATAAAAAAGAGCAGGAATATAAAGCCAAGGGCGGAGATATCAACGCACAGGCTCAAGATCTCTACACTGAAAAAGGAGAGCTTAACGGCAGGCTGTCACAGATAAACGAGGAACTCATAGAGTTCGCCGGTTCGGAGCTTCCGCTGGAGCTTGTGCGCCCGCTGCTGGACGATATACTCTCCCAGTCCAAGCGCGAGCAGGAGGATAAAAACACCCGTCTTGCTGTGGATAAGATCGGCGAGTTTATTCGCATGTTCAGCAAGGGTGAGAAGAAAAATAAGGCATTGGAATCATTTGCCGAGTATGTGAGAAAAGCTGCCGACAGCCAGCAGACTAAATGTGTTTACGACCTTTCTGATATGGCGTATCATCAGTGCTTATTGCTTGTCAATCATCAGCTGGCTGATGTTCGCGGGCGATATGAAGCGGACAAGTCTGCTCTTGTATCGGCAAAGAAGCGCGTTGATGAAATAGAAAACTACCTGTCGGTAGATATAGACGATAAGAAGGTACAGAAATTATACAAGACGATAGCTCAGCTTAATGTCCAGATCGAAGAAATAGGGATCCGCATTGAGAACTTGAAAAAAGACAGATCCACGGCAAACGGTGAATTTCTCAGAGCCTCTACCGAGTTCAATCGCTGTGTAACTCATTACCTTTCAGTTATCGAGCGCGATGATGATGTTCAGCGTATGCATAAGTACGCTCTGTACGCCCAGCGGGTGGCAAAACAGTACCAGCTGGCTCTTCAGAAGGAGAAGATCGAATCTCTCGCTAAGACGATGACCGAGCGGTACAAGATCCTGCTTGATAAGAAAAAGCTCTTCGACCGTATAGAAATGAACCCCGAAACGCTGGATTACTACTGCCTTGACAAGGACGGAAATGTTATCCCCAAGGATTCTTTTTCTGCCGGCGAAAAGCAGCTTATGGTTATTTCAATGCTCTGGGCGCTGGCAATATGCTCAAAGAAAAAGCTGCCGGTAATTATTGATACTCCGCTTGCAAGACTTGATTCCATTCACAGGAAGGCGCTTATCACAAAGTACTTTCCGAATGCGAGCGAGCAGACGATAATCCTTTCCACCGACTCGGAGATCGACAGCACCTACTACAACATCATCAAGAAGCATGTAAGCAGCGAGTTCACTCTGAGATACGATGAAGACACAAAGTCGTCTACAATTGAAGATGGATACTTTAAGGAGGAGATAGCGAATGGTAATTAAACAGATACGCCTGTCGAACACTGCAAAAGAGAAGCTGTCCCGCCTAAAGGGCAAAACCGGCATTCAGAACTGGAACGTTCTCTGCCGCTGGGCATTCTGCTATTCTCTCCATGAGGGGACTTTACCCACCGACATTAAAATCGACTCGGACAGCAATGTAGAAATGAGCTGGCTGACCTTTGCCGGAGAATACCATGAGATCTACGAGGCGCTTATCAAAGCGTGGTGTATTAAGAACGGTCTGGGAACGGACGAAGATATCGTCAACAAGTATTTCAAGCTGCACCTCGAAAGGGGAATCGGCTATCTGAGCGGAACGAATTTCGTCAAGAACATTCAGGATCTGCTTGATCTGTCATCAAAGGAGCCGCGCAAGAAATGAGTACATACCTTGATTATAACGCCTCCACGCCTGTTGACGAACGAGTGCTGAACGTGATGGTGGACGTTTACCGCAACGCCTACGGCAACGCGGACAACATGAACAATACATTCGGTGAAAAGGCAAGTTCGGTGGTCGATAAGGCGCGCGGACAGGTCGCAAGCCTGCTCGGCATAAAAAAGGACGAAGTGTTCTTTACAAGCGGAGCGACCGAAAGCGACAATATGGTGGTTTTCGGCTTGGTCAATTATGCACGCCAGACCGAAAAGAAGCACATCGTCACAACGGCGATAGAGCACAAAGCTGTTTTACAGCCGTTAGGCGAACTCGAAAAGCAGGGCTTTGAAGTGACTTACATTTCTCCAGATGAATCAGGAAGAGTGAGTGCAGACGACGTACTGAACGCGGTCAGAGAAAATACCCTGCTTGTAAGCGTTATGCACGCAAACAACGAAACGGGTATCGTTCAGCCGGTAAAGGAGATCGGGGAAGCGTTATCAGGCAGGGATATATTCTTCCACGTTGACGCGGCGCAGACGTTCGGAAAGCTGGTCGAGGAACTCCGTGGGGTAAAGTACACATTCCTGTCTGCGAGCGCGCATAAAATGTACGGTCCGCAGGGCGTAGGCGTGTTGGTCATGCGGAAGAAACGCTATAAGCTCCCGCCGCTGACGCCTATGTCCTTTGGCGGAAGTCAGGAGCACGGGTTTCGTCCTGGAACAGTCCCCACGGCGCTTATCGCCGGAATGGGCGAGGCCTGCAGAATTGCGGAAAAGGAATACGCGGAGAATCTGAAAAAGTACGAAGAAACAAAGCAGATGATATATCAGCTGCTCGAGCAGTCCGGCATTTCTTATTCAGTAAACGGAGACAGGAAATATTGCATTCCGAACACGCTCAACGTCAGACTGGACGGAATGAATTCGGTCGCACTTATGCAGTACTGCAAGCAGTTCTGCGGAATGTCCAACGGCTCCGCGTGCAACGCGGCAAGCCATGAGCCAAGTCATGTGCTGAAAGCAATGGGATTTTCCGATGAGTATACCGAGCAGTCGATAAGACTAAGCTGGGGCAATGGGGCATTTGATACGGAAGATTTCGTCCGTATGCTGGAAGTTGCTAAGAGCTGGACATAATATTTGAACCTCGTTCGCCTAAAAACAAAGCGCCTTGCTGATTGCAGGGCGCTTTTACTATATCATTTTTTCGGGTAAACTTCTGCCATCTCCTGAGTATACTGCCGTACTCTTTCTCTTCCTTGTGGATTGAGCTTAGCGGCGGCACGGAGTAACTGTACATCATCATTGGAAATGAGCGTTTTTACACTCATCATTTCTTGAATCTCGTCATACGGAATGGGAAGTTCGATGATACTCACGCCAAATGCGTCCGCAATAAGTTCAAGTTCTGCAGGATCTGGACAATAGCCTTGTGAGAGCCACATTTTTATTTTATCGACAGATTGTCCTAGCAGTGCGATTTTGTTCGCGTCAAAAGGACGTTCGTCAAACCATTTCGCAATGTTTCTACCGGTGGATTTAGTGAGGTCGTAGCTGATAATAAGTTCAAATTCTACATCAAAATAGTTTGCCGCAAGCATGAGATCGGCTACGGAAACCCTTCCGTCCTTGGTCAGAGAATCAAGAAATTTAGGGGAAGTCCCCGCTTTTTCCAGTGCGACTTTAAGCGTTTCTCCGCGTTTGGAAGCAAAGAATACGTAATTCTTACGCACCCTCATGCTTATGCCGGACGCTAGAATAACAGAAGTGCCCAAATCTTCGGCACGGGTATTGACATATCTTATTTTCGGAGCGGTATGTTGAGATTGATTCCTTTCCTCGGTTTTGCCAATGAGCCAGTCGAGTGATACTCCGAAAAGGTCAGCAAGCTGTGGCAGGTATTTCATATATGACTTGGATTTTCCGTTTTTCCATGTGCTGAAAATGCTGCGGTCAACACCTAGATATTCTGTAATATATAGCTGATTATATCCTTTTTCAGTCATCAAAAGCATAATTTTATCTAAAACGCCCATATTTTCTCCTTGGAAATTGGCAAAAGTTCACGAAAATTAGGTAAACCAGTTGACACCTCACGCAAAATGATATATAATACCTCTATCGATTGAGATTTTCTCAACAGACTTGTCAATTGCGATTGAGTACACAACATGGTGGAAGATTGATAAATCAATAATATCTGTGTAGTATTATATCATATTCACAACGTAAAGTCAAGTGCGCATATAAAGAAAGTTGAGGAAACCACATATCTCGTTGAAACACTATTGGCAAGTTCCTTGAGAACTTTGCAGTAAATTGCAGTATCAAGGGATATATCATGGACTTACGGAAAAGCACGGGAAACGCCGTGCAGGTTCATCTAACTGAAAGGAGCACCCAAAATGTCAGAAAACATCATTACCACCAGCGAAACCACAGCAGCCGAGCCGAAGTCCCTGCCGCACATGGAGAACATCACGAAAGCCGCGGAGCTTTTCGGGCTTACGCGGTACGCCGTGCGGGTCCTCGCGGAGGAGGGCAAAATCAAGGCGGTACGCATCGGCGGCAGAATATTCGTGAACGTAGACAGCATGAGCGAGTTCTTTGCAGCGTGCACGCTGGCTCCCGAGGAGGGCAAGCCCGTAGTTCCCGCAGAGCCTGCCGAAAGACCGTCGTTCGCGCGTCCGGCAAAGGGAATAAGGAGGATAGGATAAGCGTGGGGAGAGCCAGAAAGCGTGGCATGGATTATTTCCCCGTAGACGTGAACCTTATGGACAGCACAGAGATCAAAGTGCTTACCGCGAAATTTGGCACGGAGGGATTTTACCTGTATATGTTCCTGATGTGCCGGATACATCTTGGCGGCTATTATCTTGAGGTCAGCGAGGACTTTGTTTCCTGCGCGGCTGTGGACACCCGCCTTAAGGAAAAAACGGTCGTCGATATGATCGAGCTGATGTGCGCCAAGCGTCTTTTCGACCGCGAGCTTTATGAGCAGCACCACATACTGACCTCTGCGGCAATACAGGAAACTTACCTTGATGTGAAGTGTAAACGCGGCAGGGGAGTTGAGGTGTACAGGGAATATTGGCTCCTCGATGTGGAGAATGTTCCCGGAAATCTTACGATAATCAGCGTACATAAGTCGCAGACAAACGAGGATATGTTGCAGACAAATAAGGATTTGTCGCAAACAAATGCCGATATGTCGCAGAAAAAGTGCATAAACAAAACAAAAGAAAACAAAACGGAACAAAACGAAACCGAACAGAACAAAAGCCTTGCGGCGGAGGTGATGGAAAAGTTCAATTCCGTCTGCGTATCTTTGCCCCGTGTTCAGAATATTACACCTCAGCGCAGGAAAGCGATCATGGCGGCGTTAAAACAGCTCGGCGATACAGACATATCCGAGCTGTTCAGAAAAACAGCCGCTTCGGACTGGCTTTCGGGCAGGAATAATAAAGGCTGGTCGGCTGATTTTGACTGGGTGCTTGAACCAAGCCATCTTGTCAGAATAATGGAGGGCAATTACGATAACAGAAAACCATTACAGCATGTTTCAGAAAATACCGATTACACCAACGGCGGATTACACCCGAATATTCTGGAGATGTCCGGCGATGTAGACCCTGACGATTATCCGTTCTGAAGTAATGCCGACGAGGAAAAATTGCCAGCGGCGGCACGCCGCAAGGAGAAAAGAAATGTTTGAAGAAACCATAGCCAAGCTGTCCGAAGCCTGCCGGGAGAACGCGCCCGCGAGCGCCGGGGACTACGAGAACGAGGACGGAATACTGATATGCGGGAAGTGCGGAACTCCGCAGCAGACCGATATTACGATATGCGGCAAGAAAATACGCGTCAACTGCGCCTGCAAATGCATGGTGGAAGCCGCCGAACAGCGCCGCGCCGAAACCCGCGCGAACGAAGCGCGAATGCAGGCGGAGCGTTACCGACAGGAGGGGTTCACGGATTCCGCGTACCTGAAAATGACGTTCGAACGGGACGACAACCCCGGTCACATTCTGTCGAAAGCCGCGCGGAATTACGCGGAGAACTTCACCAACGCGCCGGAACAGCACGGAATTATGTTCACCGGGAACGTCGGCACCGGCAAGACGTTCTACGCCTGTTGTATCGCGAACGCGGTCATCGACCGTGGGTATTCCGCGCTTGTGACTACATTACAGCCGCTTATCCGGGAGTTACGCAATTATGACACCGCAGAGCAGGCGCTCCGGCGAATACGGCAGGCAGACCTGCTGGTGCTGGACGACCTCGGCTCCACGGCGCTGAACGATTTCACCACCGACAAGATTTTCGAGATAG
>ULRE01023141.1_pt1 | contig 23441 bp, 22 predicted proteins | sample 1955141 | NCBI WGS metagenome assembly ULRE01 (sample SAMEA4835674, study PRJEB28245) | human gut metagenome | biome: gut microbiome; material: fecal sample | place: Denmark | collected 2008
CAGAGTACTGCAGAAAAATGCTTGCAGGAAAGACCGCGATAGTTGTAACGCATGACCGTTCCGACTGCGAAGCGCTTTCAGCAGCTGATGTGGTGGAATTATAAAAAGTCACATCTAAAAAAAGAAGAGGCTGCAGGGTGAATGCAGCCTCATTTGTTTCAGTCCTTAGGCACCGCGATATTCAGCGCCCCGGGTACTACTGCGATGTCGGCGGGGGTGTATTCTCCACCGTCTTCTCCGTCCAGAGTCCAGCGGAACGGCTTTTCGCAGGAAACCGAAAGGCTGGAGGCCTTGAAAGAAACTATCATGTCCGTGTCGCAGTCGTGGGACATCACGAAGCGGTTTATTGCGTCAAGGTCCGCGAGGTTATGCGGCATTTTCACGAACAGGCAGTCGAGCTTGCCGTCGGTGAGGGAAGCGCCGTCCGGTACGAGGTTCTTCATTCCCCCGACGGAATGCGTGTTGCCGACCATGCAGTAGATGAAGTCGTCCTCTATCGTGCCGTTTTCCCAGGTTATCTTTACTTTGCCGGAGTTTTCCTTGAGGTATTTTGGTTCAAAGGAACGCAGCCCGGTGAGAAAATACGCTAACGAACCAAGACGGTTCTTGGTTTTCTGGCTGGTGACGTAGCTTACGTCCGTGAACCAGCCGAATGCGGAAATATACGCAAAATATCCACCGTTGAAGCGCCCGAGATCCACCGGCAGGTAGTTTTCCTGCATTATCACTTCAGCGGCTTTCTGCATGTCTTTGGGGATATTCAGCGAGGAGGCAAAGTCGTTGACCGTGCCCGATGGAATGTATCCGCAGGGACACGTGACCTTACCGGCTGACATTCCGTAGGCGAGTTCGTGCAGCATTCCGTCGCCGCCGGAACTCACGACCATGTCAAATTCCTTTCCGCGGCGCGATATGTATTCGATGGCGTCTCCGGAACAGCTTGTGGGGTGCACCAGCACGTCGTACCCTCCCGCAGTGAATGTCGAAAGTATATCCGAAAGCGCCTGCTTCACTGCGCCCTTTCCGGAATTGGGATTATAGGTGAACAGCATTTTTTTCATATCCCTGCCGCCTTTCTGTTATAAATATATACAGATTATAACATTTTTAATCAGCCGTGTCAAGTATATGAGCGCCGCTTTTCTGAGAATTATGCATGAGTAAGCCAGAGTGAACAAAATAATTTTAGGTTAGCGCTTTCTAACCTATTGCAAAATGCCGAGAAATGTTGTATAATACAGTTGTATGTCCGGGCAAACTTCTCCGGACAAAATGTTGAAAGGAGTTCAAACAACAATGACTTATTCTCATGAAGTTGAAAACATGTGTCCCGTGGCACAGGGCGTTGCACACGGCGCTGCGCCTATCCCCGAAGAAGCTAAGTGGGTAAAGGCTAAGGAGATCGCTGACATCAACGGTTTCACACACGGTATCGGCTGGTGCGCACCCCAGCAGGGTACCTGCAAGCTGTCCCTTAACGTAAAGGGCGGCGTTATCCAGGAGGCTCTCGTTGAGACTATCGGCTGCTCCGGTATGACACACTCCGCTGCTATGGCTGCTGAGATCCTGCCCGGCAGAACCATTCTTGAGGCTCTCAACACCGACCTCGTTTGCGACGCTATCAACACAGCAATGAGAGAGCTGTTCCTCCAGATCGTATACGGCAGAAGCCAGTCCGCTTTCTCCGAGGACGGTCTTGCTATCGGCGCAGGTCTTGAGGACCTGGGCAAGGGTCTGCGTTCCCAGATCGGTACTATGTACGGTACTCTGGCTAAGGGTCCCCGCTACCTCGAAATGACAGACGGCTATGTTACTGAGCTGGCTCTGAACGAAGATGATGAGATCATCGGCTACAAGTTCGTAAACTTCGGCAAGATGATGGAATTCATCAAGAACGGCGATGACGCTAACACAGCATTTGAGAAGGCTCATGGTCAGTACGGCCGTGTCGCTGACGCTGTTAAGTTCATCGACCCGAGAAAGCAGTAATAGGAGGTAGAAAACAATGGCTTTATTTGAATCCTACGACAGACGCGAACCCCAGATCCTCGCTGTTCTGAAGAATTACGGCATCAATTCCATTGAGGAATGTGCTGATATCTGCAAGGCTAAGGGTCTCGATATCTATCATGAAGTTGAAAAGATCCAGCCCATCTGCTTCGAGAATGCTAAGTGGGCTTACACTGTAGGCTGCGCTATCGCTATCAAGAAGAACTGCACAAGAGCTGCTGACGCTGCTGCTGCTATCGGCGAGGGTCTGCAGGCATTCTGCATTCCTGGTTCTGTTGCCGATCAGCGTAAGGTTGGTCTCGGCCACGGTAACCTCGGCAAGATGCTGCTGGAGGAAGAGACAAAGTGCTTCTGCTTCTTGGCAGGTCACGAGTCCTTTGCAGCTGCAGAGGGCGCTATCGGTATCGCAGAGAAGGCTAACAAGGTTCGTAAGGAACCGCTCCGTGTTATCCTGAACGGCCTTGGCAAGGATGCTGCACAGATCATTTCCAGAATCAACGGCTTTACATACGTTGAGACTGAGATGGATTACTACACAGGCGAGGTTAAGGAAGTGTTCCGCAAGGCATATTCCACCGGTCTGCGCGCAAAGGTTAACTGCTACGGCGCAAACGACGTAACAGAGGGCGTAGCTATCATGTGGAAGGAAGGCGTTGACGTTTCCATCACTGGTAACTCCACCAACCCGACCAGATTCCAGCACCCCGTTGCAGGTACCTACAAGAAGGAGTGCGTAGAGAAGGGTAAGAAGTACTTCTCCGTTGCTTCCGGCGGTGGTACAGGCCGTACACTTCACCCTGATAACATGGCAGCTGGTCCTGCTTCCTACGGTATGACCGATACAATGGGACGTATGCACTCCGACGCGCAGTTCGCTGGTTCTTCCTCTGTTCCTGCACACGTTGAGATGATGGGTCTTATCGGTATGGGCAACAACCCCATGGTTGGCGCTACCGTTGCTTGCGCAGTACTTGTAGAGGAAGCACTCAAGGCATAAGATATTTTGTTGCCCACCCTAAAAAGCGCTTAACAGCACGGTTTTGTGGCAGGTAGACATAATTCATCTTATAATTGTATTATCCCCTTGTAGCCGGACTACAAGGGGATTTTACTGTATATGGCAATTTGGATCAAAAAATCGCTTGCCAGTTCATTGTCCTAAGCAGTTATGCTTTATCTACCATGCGCTGACAAGCGGAGATTAATTTGTTAAGGTTGCTGTGCTATTCTGAACCATTCCGGTATGTATTCAGATAGAAATCCATAAATACCGCTTCGTACTGAGCGTGAGATGGACTGTTCCGTTTACTTGTCCAGTATTTTATTGTGGTATATGAAACGCCACATCTCTTCGCCAGTTGTCGCAGACCTATCCCCTGTGAATCTGCAAACGCTCTTACGACAAGGTCGGAGCATTTTCTGAACTCATAGTAGCCGTCAGTTTCCTTGGGGTTCGGCGGTTTATCCACGGGCTTATCAGTAAAGGTGATAATCTCGTCGGTCGTTTCCGTGCCACTGTTAGTCGATGTCGCAAGGAATACCTCAAGCCGCTCGCCGTCCCATACGACCTTATCAATTATTCTCTTGATAAGCTCCCTGCGGTCGAGGAGTGGAATACTCTCAAGATGTGTTGACAGGTATTCCATTGCAGAACTGATTTCGTTTATGCTGGAGTTGTCGGCAGCTGCAAGCTCGGCTGATTTCATTAGTTTATGCTTCAGCGCTTCAATTTCCTCCAGCAGAGTGTTAAGCGACTTGTTTACATATTCAAGTGCCGCTCCGTCAAGATTTCCGGATGCAAGTGATAACGTGAGATTGTTCGCCTGCTTTTGCTTGTCCGATATCGTTTTGCTGATGTTTCTGGAGAGATCTTCACGGTAGCTCTGAACCTGCCCTTCGCTTTTGCGAAGTTTTTTAATATGCCGTGATATGATATTCTCGTCTGCGTCAGCTGTCAGGATAAGTTCACGAATGGCTGCATCTGCCTCCTTTCCGATGCAGTTATGTATTGAACAGAGCTTATTCCGACTGCGTTCCCTTTGGGTACAGATATATGAAAATGAATCACCTCCGGTAGTATACCTTTTGGGACGCATAGGTGCCCCGCAGGAACAGAATATAACTCCAGTCAGCAGCGATATCGGCTTATATTTGGTTTTATTCCGGTGAGCATACCTGAAATACTCTCCGGAATTTCCCTCAAGGATCTTCTGGACCCTTATCCAGTCACTGCTGCTGATAAGAGGCTTATGCGCGCCGGCGCTGACAAGCCACTTGTCCATTGGATGAGGCGCACGAAGCTGATTTGTGCGGTTGTATGGCATAAAGCCAACGTCACCGATTTCCTCCTTTGTTGCAACTACCTCGCACTTCCTTTCCTGAAAGAAATCTATGCTCACATCGTCAACTGCGCAGTAAACAGGATTGGTTAATATTCGGCGCACTGCAACATCATCAAACAGAACACCCCTCCTTGTACGAAATCCCTGCTCCAGCAGGTAATACTCAACGGCACAGCAGCTGTGAGTCCTGAGATACTCGGAGAAGATCAATTGCACTATTGCCGCTTCACTCTCCTGAACCGAAAGCCTGAAATACGAGCGGATTTTCCCTCCATCGTTGTATTCCACCTTTTCAGATACATACCCCAAAGGAGTTGTGCCGCCTGTCCAGCAGCTGTCCTTAGCCATAAGGTACATATTATCCCGTACACGCTCTGCGATAGTTTCACGCTCCAGCTGTGCAAATACAGCCGACACATTCATCATGGCTCTGCCCATTGAAGTTGTCGTGTCAAATTGTTCCTTGATACTGACAAATGCCGTTCCGCTGCGGTTCAGCTTTTCAATCAGCTTGGCAAAATCACCGACATTGCGGCTTACTCTGTCAAGTCGATACACCACTAAGGCATCGAAGGGCTTGGACTCCTGCATCTGCATGAGCTTTTGAAACTGAGGGCGGTCAAGCGTTTTGCCCGAGAAGCCCTCATCTTCAAAAGTCATAATTTCAGATGGGTCTGCTTTAGGAAAATGAAACCTTACATATTCACGACACAGCTCGATCTGATTGTCGATGGAATCGCCCTTACCCGTAAATTTTGATTTACGACTGTAAATTGCGATGCTCAATGGTGTTTCTCCTCAGTTCAGTATCTTTCTTGCTGTTGTCAGAGCGTTTTGTGCTGTCCCTCCAAACAAGCTCTGCAACGCCCTCGGAAAATTCCTTAACGAAAGTTTCCTTGTCTTCCGGTTTATGAATTAAAATTGTCATTGTCAGTTCCTCCTGTCATGGATCGCGCCGTGAAAAGGATACGCTTAAAGTAAAAGCGTTTCCCAGGGATATGCTGATTAAAGCGTAGCGTATCAAATTCAGCCGCGTGAGTATGCGGGTTTGAGCGTGGCGAATTTGATTTAATCAGCATTTCCCTTTAACACCCTATGCCTGTTCCGGTGTACAGGGGAATAATATATAATCAAGGAGAACGTACATACAATGTATATGCGTTGATTGCCTCCGATGTAATTTGTGTTCAATCACGACATTTTGGACTGACCGGCAACGGACATAACGACTGTGCATCATGCCCTGAACTGCTCCACTGGTGCCTTTCGGCGATGGGCAGGTCGTCCCGCACCGGAGCGCGGGGAATTATACGCTGACAGGAATTGGCAGTAGTGCTATTGATACAGCTTAGCAAGCTTCTCTTTAGTGCAGCCATATTTCGCAAGGAATTTCATTTGTTCCTCTGTAAAATCGGCCATGGACTGTGGAATGACTTTCCTGGGCTGGTTAGAATTCTTTTCAGAAATGAATTTCTGCTCACACATCATTGCGATATATTTCTCAGAATCATTTCTGCTAAGTCCAAGTTCTTGCTGGCTTTTATTTACAGACACCTCAGTCTGGGCAAGCGTCCAAAGCAAAAACTTGGCAGCTTTTGGGTCGTTGATGTCTGTATTCGCAGATCTACGCACTATAATTCCCGAATCAGCGTAGGTTTTCTCCATTTCCGGAATAGTGAATTTGTTTGTCAGATCGCATTGCTCGTTTGCAAGCTGCGCTACCAGTTCCTTGATCTGGGCTTCATTAATATAAGCTCCCTGCAAACGAAGAGGAGCTGGATAGTCCGTTGTCTCTATAAGCATGTCCCCCTTTCCCATTAGATTTTCAGCGCCAACACAGCCAAGAGCGCTTGTTGAATTGGCTTTTGACATATTACGGAATGCAACTCTGGTTGTTATGTTATTCAGGTCAATGCCGTCCAGGTACTCCTGTTTAGGGCTCTGTGTGGCAAGCACCAAATAAATTCTGAACTTTCTTGCACGTCGTAAGATGTTATTGAGCAGATCTTTGCATGCTTTCATTTCCTTTTTGTCCTGATTGTCAAGAAAAGAAACGAATTCATCAAAAACGCATACGATTGTTGGGAGCGCCTCCAGTTCCTCATTGCTTAATTTGAGACGGCGTTCCATCTCAGCAACAAGGTGCTTCAGCACATACATACCGTTCTCTATATCCTTAACTATCGGATAGGATAGATGAGGTAATCCGTCAAAACACCAAAGCGACCTTCCACCAGCGTCAATAATCAGCAAATTAACTTCTGCGGCAGACCGGAAGCTTGCCAGGCTCATGATAAGGCACTGCAAGCCAACGCTTTTGCCAGAACCGGTTGAGCCGGTGTATGCTGTGTGCTGAAACTTGGCAAGGTCCTCATAATCCATCTCCCGGAAGATGTTGCACCCAACTGCAATAGGTAGTTTCATCTGCGGAGATACCTGATCAAGATACTCTGGAGCCATCATTTCAGTCAGGTCGATAGTCCTGGTGTTTTTGTCAGCTATCAGCAGGAAAAAGGTCTGCTCCTGCTGTACTATGATAAAGTAGGGGATATGCAGAATCGCTTTTACCTCTTCTACACGCAGCATTAAGTTACTGATCGTGGTTCCTCCTTGTATTTGAACGACAAATATAATACTGCCTGATCTACATGAGAGTGGAACAAGGAGTATATCGACGTTGTATGTGTTGTAACACTTCTGGATTTCCATGGCAATCTTCATCAGGTATTGCATCGTGTGTTATTCGTCCTTTCTGCGTTCGCTCGTTCGTTTGTTTGCGGACGGTATACGTATATCTGCCGTTATTACAGCAGATATACGGTCTTTGTCCGAGTTAACGAACGAACTGACAAACATTATCTTCTACACTTGGAGTGCAGAATTACTTCAGTTCTTCTTGTGCTTTTTCTTATGCTTATTATGCTTTTTCATGCTCATATTTTTTTCGAGCATTTTTTTGCTTTGATTAGCATTAAAAACATCGCTTAAAAGCTGAAGCAACTTGGGAGCGGAATTAGAGATAGTCTTCCAGACGAGCTTATTGGCATTTGCTTTCTCATTGATCTTGATGAGCTCTGCGTTCTGCTTCCGGACAATCTCTATTTCCTCTTTTAACTTCTGGTTGCGTCTCTTGAGTTTCTTGTACTTCTTTACTAATGTTTCTGACTGTTGGTCAGACAGAAACTGTTCCTGACTTAACCCCGGTGTCATTCCAAGGATGGGTGTCGCTGTCTCGGTTGGTATTGTCATTTTTGACCTCCTTAATAAGTGCGCCGTTACGGATACCTGAACATAGTGACGCACGTCTATGTCCGGCAGGCATATTTGCCAATTTTTCAAACCATACTCAAGCTCTTTATATGTACTTGATATAGGTTTTTATAGGTCAGCTTTAGAAAATCATATTTCCGACCTGTAATATATGAATAGCAGAATGCCATTATAACAAGCAAAAATAACTATTTTGTTTAATTGATTATTATAATCTCTAAAAAAATGATATTGACAATTTCACTAAAACGCCTTAATAATAGCAAATTTGTGTTACTATCAATTTCGAATTTATAGTGCAGTAATAATTCTGCGCTATTTTCTTTAGATTGCATGTCTGCTCATCACATTATATGACATCATCAAAAAAATTATGACAAAAGAACAGAAAATTGTTCAAATAAATCCTTTACTATTTTAAAAATGCAAATAGGCTTGGAAGTTGATTAATTCCACTGTCCTTATCAAGCGTAACGACATTCACACCTATGCTCTCAAACTCCTTGATCATCTTATTGTAGTAATCATGCCTGAGCTTAGGGTGAAGCTCAAACAACTTTTCCTTTGCCTTTCTCACGCTGGATTTCTTCCTTACCAGTCGGAGCATATCCAGCATACGGCTTCTCAGCTTCTTGTTTCTGACCTTTGCCCTGACCTTAGCGCAGGCTTTCTTATATGGATAATAGTCAGCGTCCAGCAGCAGGCTGTGTGCCATAGCCAGTATCTTTTCCCGGCTTGCTGCCATGCAGTAAGCTACCCGTTCCCGGTTGGTCTTGCAGCCGGGAGTCTGTTTTTCAAGCGACTTTCTTCTCAGAATGCGCAGCTCGACACGCAGAGTTCCCTCGGCGATTTCCGAAACACAATCCCGCTGGGCAAGCTCTTTCTTTTTATCGTAGAAACTGACCTCCAGTCCCTCGGTTTTGTTTCTGACAGTGAAACTGCTGGTGGAATCGAAATCCTGAGAATCATCTATTAAAACCTCGTAACCCTTTTTCATCTCACTGCGGTACATCAAACTTATGTATTCGCTGACATTATCGGCAGAACCGACGTCAACATTTATGCACTGGTCAACACGGTACAGTTCAAGGGCGTTAATAGAATAGTCCTCGCCGAACTCACAAACCAGCATTCTTTCAGCAATATCAAGCGCTTCGTTAAGGTTCCGTGGGTCTATAAGCCGGGACTTATCCTCTGTTCCAAGCAGGTTGTTCAGGCTGAGGATAAAATCGTAATATCCGCTGATTTTTGTCTTTTTAAGAATCACCCGGATTCCCTTACCCTGAAAAATGAACGCATAATGCTCGTTTCCTTTTGTGTTAGTTTCTACGCCAAACCTGCCTCTGGCTTTGCTGAATAATTCTTTTTCAGCCCTGTGATATTCGATGTGGTTTTTGAAAGTCTTTCTTAGTCCTATGGTGTGAATTGAGTAGTTCATAGTTCTTCCTCCTAATAGTTATAGTTGCGTATGGTTATTGCGTTTTTTGTATTCAGATTAATACCCATAAATCCCATTACAACGCTATTTACCCTGGTTACCAATAGAGTACAATATTAACACATTAGTATATCTCCTTTATGATATTTACTAAACTGTTTGTGAATTATATAATCTTATTTTCTGTCGCCGGCGCAAACATTTCTGTAAATATATTTTGGCGAGGAGGCGAAAGCCGTGGATGAAAAAATCCTGACAATAGACGAATTACAAGACAGGCTCCGCATAGGAAGAAACCAGGCTTACAAACTGGTGACGGAGAAGAAGATTAAAGCATTCCGCACAGGAAAACGCTGGAAAATTACAGAAGCCGCACTGAATGAGTACATCAGGAAAAGCGAGGAGAGCGGCAAGGAATAAAAGAGATAATGAATACATTCCCTTATTTTGATAACACTATAAAGGGAATATTCCCTTAGCCTATTGACCTTTCCATTATTTTCTGCTATAATATAAGGGAAACGCAAAGGAGGTAAGGTAATGCGAGAATTCAATTACTCCATGATAAGGAATCAGAAATGGGACTCCGAACTGCTGAGTCTTATCGCTGCGATATATAAGGAAGCCGGAAAGCAGGAACTGTATCTGAAACAACGTCCGCAGGAGCTTGAAAAGCTGGTAGAGATAGCAAAAATCCAGAGCACCGAGGCTTCAAATGCCATTGAGGGAATAGTCACGACAAGCACGAGAATAAGGCAGCTTGTAGAGGAAAAGACCACTCCCCACAATCGTGACGAGCAGGAAATAGCCGGCTACCGTGACGCACTCAATATAATTCACGAGAGCTTTGACGCCATTCCGGTGACGCAGAATTACATTCTCCAGCTGCACAAAATCATGTACAGCCACATGAATAATCCAATGGCAGGAAGAACGAAAAACGTTCAGAACTACATCACCGCAACATATCCCGACGGGCACACAGAAATTCTTTTTACTCCGCTTGAACCCTATGAAACTCCGGAAGCGCTGAACAGAATATGCGAGGAATTCAACAAGGTCATCGGCAATATGGAGCTGGAGCCGCTTATCGCAATTCCGGTGTTCATACACGATTTTCTGTGCATTCACCCGTTCAACGACGGCAACGGAAGAATGAGCCGCCTGCTGACTTCGTTGCTGCTGTACAGGTGCGGATTCTATGTCGGCAGGTACATTTCGCTTGAAGCGAAAATAGCAAAAAACAAGGATCTGTATTACAGCGCACTCAGTGAATCCCAGACGGGGTGGCATGAGGGAACAGAGGATGCTGTTCCGTTCATCAAATATATCCTCGGGACTGTTCTGGCGGCGTACAAGGATTTTGAGGACCGGTTTGCTCTGGTTGAGATAAAGCGCACGGCTCTTGAAACCGTCAGAATGGCTTCGCAGAGCAAGATAGGCAGATTTACCAAGCAGGATATCCGGGAATTGTGTCCCTCGTTAAGTCTGAGCGCAATTGAAAGCGCACTCCGCAAAATGGTCGACGATAGCGAGCTTAAACGTGAGGGCAGCGGAAAAAATATCTGCTATTACAGATTAAAATAACAAAAAACCGGTGCTCCACAAACGAAGCACCGGTTGATCTATATAAAAGCGGCTCGCCGCTGATAATCATTTGTTCGTCAGCCTGCGAGCCAGTTTGTAGAATGTTGTTTTCTTCATGTCAAGGCGTTTCATAGCATCTACGGCTGTTATTTTGTTGGACTGCCACAGGTCAATCACCTTGGCGTAATTGTCGGGGAGCGTTGTTTCGGGTCTGCCGAATTTCACGCCCTTGTCGAGCGCAAGCCTGATTCCCTCGGCTTGACGTATGCGGATTTTGCGGCGTTCCTTTTCGGCGGTGTAGGCAAGCAGTTCAAAGACGATACTGCAAATCAAATTTTTCTCAAGGTCGGATTTCTCTTTCGTGTTAAGAATGGGCGTGTCGATTATCACGATATCCACGCCCATGCGCTGAATATCGAGCCATTCGTCCTTGATCGCGCTGTAATCTCTGCCGAGTCTGTCCATCTCCTTGATGACGAGCGTATCGCCGGAGCGGAGCATTTGATTTTTCAAAGCAAGATAACCTTTACGCTGAAAATCCTTTCCGGACTGCTTGTCCGTAACGATGTCACGTTCCTCAACGCCGTATTCAAGTAACGCTTCAACCTGTCGGCCGAGATTCTGCTCTGTGCTAGAAACCCGGGCGTAACCGTATGTTCTTCCCATAGAACCTCCGTTCGATAAAGTATACTTTTGCGGAAACCGGAAAGCACCTTAATTCTGCGTTCGCAAATATCGGTTCGGCGCTTTCCGGATATGTCCGCAATTTGAGTGAGGTTTCCGAACGCTCAGAACTCGCCGCAGTAGTCGTAGGCGCATTCGTTCAGAATTTCGCACAAGGCTTCCTCTATCAATCCGGGCTGGTACAGCATTTCTTCTATATCTTCCACGAAATAGACGTAGCTTAGGAGCAGGTCAATGTCCTCCCGGGATACGCCTATGGAGCTGGCGAAGTCTTTGAGTTGCCTTACGTCCTGTGGTTCATTCTCGCATGGCTCGGGAACATTCCACCAATCACGACGGAAATAACGATAGTCGTACATCATCAGGTTTGTTGTGTCAAACATTCCACGCTCCATTGCGCCTGTGTTGTCGATTTTCAGAATGTCACCAAAACTGGTGTTGATTTTCTGGTGCTCAATGCTGAGAATTCCGAGGCGTGTAAGAGCTCGGTCTAGTATCGATTCTGTACTGGCGTAGACATACAGTCCGCAGGTTTCGTAATGGTACAGCGCCAGCGGGTTATCTCCTTTGACGAAATAGACGTTATTCTTGCCATCAAGCACGGTAAACACAAAAGAGCCCTCGACAAGTTCAGCTATCTCGCTAATAGACTGTATGTCGAGGGTTTTCTGCTGCTCCAGGAGCTGTACTGCTATATAGCTATCCGTCTTGACTGGAGTATTCGGAAGTGACATCTGTTTGCGAAGTCTGACGTCATTGTGAAGCACTCCGTTGTGCGCTAGAGCGAAGCTAATATTTCCGACCTTGCCAGGAAACGGGTGGTTGTTTCTGTTATCGAGCTTATTTCCCTGGGTAGCCATTCTGGTGTGTCCCATGATAACGTTGGAATCTTCGTGCAAATGCAAATGTACTTTGTGAGCGGCGAACGGACGCTTGTAAATTGTGAGTTTACCGTTGTGATTGAATGCATATCCGGTAGCGTCGGTTCCGCGCTCCTCGCATTCCTCAGAGAGTACACGAAGCAGTTTTTCACGCTGTTTAGCGCTCAAAGTGTGATTGTAATCTATCAAGCCGAAAATTGCACACATAATTATTCGTCCTCCTCTGTCGTGATTGGTGTGTTTATGTAGAGCTGGCGCTCCTTGAGATAGGTTATCAGCTCAGGTTCCGTGCTATCATCAAGTGAGCCTACGAAGTCCGACCAGCTTACGGATTTCAGTTCTGTGTCGGTCAGATTTGTTGCTAGTTCGCATACCTTATCCACAAGCTCCAGAGTGGCTATGAGCGTATTGTACTTGAGCGTGCCACGGAACATACGAAATTCTATCGTATGATAATTCGTAATGTTCACGCAGGCATATCTGCCATTGCAGCCTTTCTTTGCGTCCTCCAGAATCTCTTTCGGACTGTTCTTATAGCCGTAGCGAGCAGCCCAGCGGTTCATCTGGTACTCGGTTCTGCGGCTGAATTTCAGCAGCTCCAGCCAGTGATGCTCCACAAAATAAAGAACCCGGGAAATGCATTCGTCCTGTGCTTCACGGGTACTGCCGAAGGCTGTTCTGTTGACATGGATATGTAATCCACAAGTGCTCGTTTTATGGCTGCGGTAATCCATGTGGATAGCAGATTTCATTATCTCTGCCCAGGGCATTTTGTCTTTATGATAACGAAGCGAAATAGGGTGAGTTACGATTTCCATGCCGTCGTTCAGACTTCCGTCTGACTTAATATAGATGTGCTCCGCAATCCTGTTGCCGATACCCAGAAGCGTATCAGCGTTGTCGCCGTTCTTGCCGCCCTTGTCGATTTCAAGTTCCACGCCGAAATAGCGCTTTGAGTCACCATAAAAGATAGGGTCGGGCTTGTAGTTGTACTCGTGAATTGAGCTGTTCTGCCGCTCTTCGTAGCAGCGGTCGCAGTAGGCGTAGTCATCGTCATCATCGTAATTAGCGTAGTCTCGATGAATGATTCTGCCGCAGCACTCGCAGGTCGTATAGTAATCGTCGTAGCAGGAGTTGCAGAGCGGCATACTGTCTGAGCCTGCGTTATCATCAGCCCAGATTCTGTCGCCGCAGTGTTCGCAGGTAACGGTTTCGCTGTGATAGCAGTCGTCGCAGAGTATGCTGCCTTCAAAAGTGTAATAGTCATCGGTTTCAAGTGTTGCTCCGCAGCAGCTGCAAACGGGACGGTTATTTTCGTTGTTGTCCATAGTGTGATCCTCCTAAGTCAATATTCTTCTGCCAAAAGCATGGTGGAATGTGTTTCGTCGTCTATGACGAAGATTTTCGCTGTGATTGGTTCGTCAGTGGGGAATGTGAAAGTTCGCTCGTACGAAGGCTCCTCCTGACTGTGCGTGACCTGCTGATTTGCGCCATTCGCTACGAGCTTAAAGACCTGCAGGTAATCTTTCCGCTCGACTTTCATGCTGTCGATACAGTCCCAGAGTATGATCTGCGTTAATATTGGGACTGTTTCACTGATTCCTCTGGTGCTGTATCTAGCATTTCTGTTACCTCCTGTGTGGCTCTGTTGTGCGGTTTGTGAGCAAAACAAAAGCCCCGTCACCGTGAATTTATATCATGGCAACGGGGCTGTGTTCTGTTGTGAAAATCGGGTGCAGAATAAACTGAAATAAACTACTTCTTCAGCCGGAAGTCCGTGCTGTCGAGGCGTTTCATTTCACGTTCTGCGTCGTCGATTTTCTGCTGAAGCTGACTGCGCTTCTCGTCCTTTCGACGCTCGGTCGCTAAGCCGATTATGCCGGATATAACCAGTATGCTGGCTTCGGCTATTGCTGCGAGCATCTGTGCGCTTATTCCTTCATCGGATCACCTCCTCACAACGGTATAATATACCTCTGTGTGAAGTGGCTTTGCGGGCGAACATGGGATTAAATAAACCAAAAAGGAGCGTGTTATAATGCTTAATAATACAAAAGATATACTGACACTAAAAGAGCTGCAGAAACTTCTGCATATAGGAAAAAACACCGCTCTGCGATTGGTGCAGAGCGGTGAGATTGAGGCGTTCAGGGTGGGAAAACAGTGGAGGATCACTCAAAATAGTATATAAAAATATATTTTGAAAATGCAATAATATACTAGTGATATTGTGTTTTTTCAATTACACATCACAGATGAGCAGTTATTTCTTTTATGTTAGCAACACAATTCAACCTGTATTCTTCTTTTATTTGTACAGGTTCGCCTAGTATTTCGGTTCTTCCAGGACTCATACAATATAATGGGCAACCTCTGGCGTTAGAAACGACACCTGTTGTTTGAAAATCTCTAACATTTATAATGCCATCATGAAGTTCATTAAATGTAAATATATCTGAATTGATATTAAGTAATTGATTAATGACATTGTCAATAGCAGTTAAAACTATAGCATACGCGGAAGCAGGTCCCATATACTGAGTTAAACGGTTCTTTATTATAAGGTGAACTTTCGGCAATGATCTTCTGGCGTCATTCAATTTTTGTGCGAAAGCATACTGCTTATAAATATCGGAAGGCAATTCTAATCCATAAATTAAAGAAAAAGCATTTTGAATAGCACGGCGTGAAGAGTCATCTGCCATAACGGGAATAATTAACTTATCACTTGCTGCAACTGCAATTTGAGTATACATAGAGAAACTTGGATTTGAATCAAGAAACAAATAATCATATTCATTTTCTACTTTTCCAATAAAATCATTTAACCAGTCTATTATTGCTAACCATGTATTGATACCCGGGATCTGGTTGTTTGCAAGTGTTGACATTGCGTTCGTTTGTAATTCCAGTAATGGATCACCACAAAGCAAATCAATATTTGATGGAATATATGTATTATAGTTAGATGGTTTAGTCAAAAATTCGGTGACATTAAAATCAGGTACTGAATAAGGATTTGGTAATCTCAACTGAAAATATCCACCGATTGTCGCTCGGATTGAAGCTTTCTGACGATTCAAAAGGTTTTCACTTCCGCCTTGATTGAGCCCTCCTAATAGCAACTCGGAAAGGTTAGCTTGTGGGCAAACATCTATAGCCAATATTTTTTTATCTCGATTATCATTAGCATATTGGCAAATCATTTGAAAAGCTAAGCTTGTTTTTCCAGTTCCACCTTTATTGTTCCATATAAGGTATTTTTCCATATAATTAACCTCCTCGAATTCGTTTTACTTACATTATATAGCGTAGCTTAAATGTTGTCAAGGGGTTAAACCCCATATTATCCAAATGTGATTCGGATGCCCTCATTGGCATTTTCGTTCAAAAGCCAAGCATCATTGGATTATAGCAACGCAAACCCAATTTTGGGCATTTGTATTTTACACTGCTATGTACTAAGTGGCCTGCATGTCCATATAAATGGAATGAAAGGAAATATTATAATAGGAAAAACGCTCCACCTTATAATTTTAGGTGGAGCGTTTCTTAGCACAGACGCTTAGTGGTAAAGTCTCCATGCTGCATAAGGAACAACAATGCTATACACTATCGAGAATGCCAGAAATCCCATTTGAATCACCTCCTTCTTTGTACTTTAATTATACATCAAGTCTAAATATTATACAACATTATATTTTACAATCTCAGCCATGTAAAACAAACACCATTTTCCCGGAATTTGTTCATGCCTCTAACACAATCCTGTAAACATATGCTTCGGAGATATGTTTCAAAGGGAGATTCCCAAAAGAAAGCTTATGGGAACGTTTAACGGGAGAACGAGGAACATAACCGTGATCATTCTTTCCATCGCCTGAAAGATAAAGTCACGCAAATTATCTTTCATACTGATTCTTTCCTTTACGATACCGATCAGCATGAATGCAAAAACAGCTGCACATTCAGCGGCAATTGCAAGCGGGCACTTCGCAAAAACAAATATTCCAAAAATCATACCATAAGGCGCAAGGCCTGAAATAAGTGCATAGGGGGCAGTAAAATCTGTACTCCTCGTCAAGCTAAGAAACAGGAAGAAAGCAAATAGTCCCAGTATCGTGAACCAGATCTCGTCCGGTGGGACAATTGCTTTTATCCTAAGCATAGGATATATTAGTGAGAATATGCCGGAGCTTACCAAAAAGATTGCAGCCATTATCACAATGTGCGTCCTTGTGGATATGTGTTTTTTAAGTGTCATAATTTACCTCCTTATTTATCTGCCAGAATTTTCATTAGATCCAAGCACCACATTTCGTCGACAAAAAGCTCCTCATCGTAATCGTGTATGTATTTCACAAAAGAAATTATACAGTCATATTTTTGCAGTAGCTCAATTGCCTCTTTCTTGGTGAATACGGCGGTTACAGCTTCCTCATAAGCGAAAAAAGCAAGATATGCAAAGCTGTGGATAATCGGTATCAGCATACTCCTGTTGTTTTCGACTTTCTCTATCATATTATAGCAGACTTTCTTGACGTTGCAGACATATTCCGTGGTTATGTTGTTGAAAATCCATCTCATGTTTTCCATTTCGTCAAGCAGGAAAGAATACATCTGTTCTTCGTCTGTTGGATGATGATTTGGAAGCAAAAGTACATCGCAGTTCCCGAGCACGCTGTTTGCCAGAATTTCCACCGTATGAGGTTTCCCGTGAATCTCTTGAAAGAGATTGTGCACAAGGCATGGTTCGTTCAGCAGAACCGGCTGAGAGCCATTCTGTATGCTGGTCAGAACATATTTTTCTAAGAATCTTGCCCCATTTAGCTCATACATTCCTATCACGCTCCTTTTCAGTTATGAAGTCATCAAGTTCCTTAGCAACCTCATTGTAAATGTCGTCAAAATCCATCATTGTATTGTCAGGCAGGCGTTCGGCGATTTTGTTGAGGAAGATATCAAGCACTGCTTCAGAGATATCATTGCTCTTGTTGTCCTCAAATGGAAGCTGAATCATGACATGAATTTTGTCTGATGTTTCAAGAACCAGTTCTGTTTTATCGTCATCTTTCCTTGTATATATTGAATAGTCGCCGTATATGTTCAATATCTTGTTATCTATACGGAAAATCATGATACGCTCCTTTCACATTTGCCACGCTGCCCGGAGGAAATGGGCGGCGTGGCGGTTCAATGTATGTAAGACAAAGATAGCAACATGGGGAAACTATCGGTCAATCGTTATTGGTGCATTGGAATCACCTTCTTTCGACTTTATATATTTAGTATATCACATTTCGAATATTATTGGAATTGATTCATTTACAAGGTTTGGCCTTGTAAAATGCCATTATAAATTGTAAAATGTAATCTTGTAATTTGCTGAGGTTTGGTGTATAGTATAAGTAGCACCAAATATTTTTATTTTAATTTGTAAAGGAGCGATACTATGAAGAAAACTGGTGTTGGAGCGTTTAACGATTTGTTTGAAGGCATTAAGAGTGCATTAAACGAAGAAAAAACATACTTTTTAGGGCATTCAAAAGGCCCAAATATGGATACATGGCTGAAAAAACCACACCCCCAAACAATGAATATGGTGAACGGCATTGATCCATATATGTGGCTGACTTTCTGGCTGGATGACATATGGGTGAAATCCCAATCATGGAATTCATTAATTTGGGATCAGAGCTCAAATTCGAGAAAAAATACTGGAGTTCTCATTAGAGATCCAAACAAAAGCTGTGTGCTTCAAGACCTGCCAGAATTTAAGGAGAATCCTCTAACTTGTGGAGAAATAGGGAATATCTATATTAAAAAATTTCGAGACGCAGGCACGTTTGACTCAAAATTTATTAACTATGCTACATGGTTTTTGTTTAATGAATTCTATTCCGAGGGCGATAATGGAAACTTGGTATCTCTCCCCGAAGAGGACAGTGATAATTTTTATAAAGCGGCGCTTGTTTTATGGCACAAATACTATAGCCTCTTAATAAAGTCAATCAAAGATACAGATGTGGATTCATTTCTCGCTTCACTAGATATAAAATGGAAACAGCATGGCAATAATATAGACACTGTCGATGGATTGCTTTCGCATTATGATCTTCCAGAAAAGCTCCCTGACGATACAAGTTATCGTAAAAAATGCGATGAAGCCGCAAATCTCTTCTGGAGTCAGGTCAGAGCCGCACTGAAAACACTCGAAGTAAAACCGATAATACCCTGCATTTTTACCATAGGAGGCAACACTATGAACACACCAACCTACGACGCATTCACAATCTTCAACAGCAATCCGGTATACCAAAAGTGCCGTGCTGTCCTGATGGAGGATCAGCCTCTAGTAGAATCCGGAAAGCCCGGAAAGGTTATGGAGACCTGTTCTTCTGCCGAGCTGCTCAGCTATCTGAGCTTCTTTAACACGCTTGCAAATTTCGAGGATAAGGATATCCAGGTATTCTGTACATACCTCGGAGATGATTTCGCAAGAGCGGTAAACAACCCCACTGTGCAGAAAGAGGTAATCTTCAAGAACCGCGAAATGCTGTCAGGACTTACTGGTCTGTATTTGCGGTATATATTACGGGTTTACATGAATGAAAAATATGAGGCGGTCGCCGCACATTCTTCTGAGCATGAGTTCTTGAAGAAGATACCACTCATACGTTTCAGCCTGAATGACAGCGCTGCTGCGCATGAGTTTATTGAGAAGAATGAAGTGACAGCAACGATCCACAAATATGGCGATTGCTACGGAACATTCCGTTTAAGGTATGCAGGTGAATCTGATATAGATAATATTCTTTCCATACAGAACGCTGACGGCAGTGATGACAAGAATATATTTATCCGTGCAGGAGAAACCGAGATCCGGCGTGCATTACTGAATCGTCAGCTGTTTGTGGTCGAAGATATGCACATGGATGTTGATATAAACGCCAAAGCTACGAGATTTAATAACGGAAAATCCAAGTCCGAAACAGAAAATCCGCTTGCGGCGTTTGCTATACTGTGCTCTGATATTCTGCCGTACTCTGAAAATGGTGAAGCGGGAACCGCAAACTACAACGGGAAAATCATTGAGAGGCTGGAAACGCTCGGTTATAGCCGTAATGATTACTCCAGTTTCAACACGAACTTTGTTGCGAAAGATTACCGTGGTTACGGCTTACAGCGCCTGTTCCTAAGGCTGCTCAGCGAACTTTCGGCTAATGCGGGAAAATCGGGTGTCGTATGCACGGTTTCTGCCAATAATAAAGTATCCTACGACAACTTCGAACGTGCGGGATATGAAAAAATATCCGATGTAAATTATGTTTTCGACGGCGTAGAATATCATCGTGATTTTCTGATGCTGAAACTCAAGTAATTCGCTCAATGAGATTTTATAATTGATATTTTACAAGACTTCATCTTGTAAATGATTGGGTAGATATAAGCTTCTTGGTATGATATAATTAATTCAGAGGGACAGACAGCCCTCTGAATTAATTTTTTCAAGGAGGATAAATGCCATGAAAAAGATTCTGGTATCCTTAGCAACAGCACTGGTTATCACACTCACCTCGGTCGCTGCACCGCTCACCGAAGCGTCCGCATATGTCGAATATCGCGTAGGCACTCACAAAGTGTCAGCCAGGTCGGGGCTGAATGTGCGGTCATCGCCTGTAAGCGGCAGTGTACTTGACGTCCTCGACTGCAATGAGGTTGTCGAAATTGTTGAAGTTAAGAACAATTGGGGCAGACTTCGAACTGGCGGGGGGGGGGGCCTTGACTACATGAACTGCGTTTCATATTACGCAGACCTAGATATTGACGCTCCCATAATGGTGAATGCCGATGAAGACCACAGTGCTATCATTGAATTCACCTTCAAAGGCATAGGCATTTCAAGGCTTTCAGCTAAATGCAACAGAGCAGTAAAAGGACAGTGGCATTACATCAATTGGGTGTCATATCCAAATTACTGTTCTGCGAGACTCGACCTTACAGATTTGAAAGACGGCGAGACTGAAATCTATCTGAACCTTATAGGCGATGACGGCTCGGTGATTTTCAGCCGGACAGTAGTCGTATATTCAGGGGATTACGCTTATGAACCAACCGCCGCAGAGAAGTACAGAAGCAATGTTCCTGATATTGCCAAGCAGCATCTCGGCAACACATACACTGCATATCTCAAGAAAAACGACGTGCAGCAATGGTGCGGTTATGCTGCGCGTGAGATAGCCTTGGAGGCTCTGACTGCCTCAGGCTTTTCCAGCACGGAAGCCCAAAACAGCATTGGTTATAGATACCTAACCGGTGCTTGTACTGCTGCGTGGGCTTACCAGCACGAAGATAATATCGGTTCCATTTTCACGTTCTTGCCGTGGTCTGTTGAGGAGTATTACTCGTGGACGGCGCAGAGAAGACTACACCCAAGTGGGACTCCTGACACGAGCGCAGAATCCTTTTACCCGCAGGTCGGAGATTTTATAATTACGGAGACAAACTATCAACTCGAAGATGGTCCCGACCACGTTGCGCTGATAACATCTGTGAGCGATGATGGCTCGACTTTCGTTACAGTCGAAGGTAACACCGGCTCGGAAGTGATCTCTGCTAGAACTGTGAAATATCACACATATGAACGTGTCACAGTCAATGTTGATGGCGTGAAATATAACACATATCGGAGGACTGACACCAGCGGCATACTTTGTGCAGTTACCACAATTCTTCGACCGGCAATCAATTAACACCTTCCCTCCATAAAAATAAAGCTGCTGCCCCCTGTGTTTCGATTAAGACACAGGGGGCAGTGGCTGTTGGTAATGAATCTTATGTATAGATAATATATGTTGACTTTTATTTTAATGTGTGTTAAAATGTATTATAGATAATTATATCATTTCAAGTCAGAAAGTTGGTAAATTGATTATGTATTCAAGATTAACCACACCGCAGCAGAATATATGGAATCTCCAGATATATTACGCAGATTCTGCAATCAGTAATATATGCGGTGCTATATTTTACGATACAAGGCTTAGAACCGACATCTTATCCCAGGCAATCAATAAGGAGATTGAACTTCAGACCGGATTGCGTCTGCAATTTTGTGAGATAGATGGGAAGCCTGCACAGTATGTCGCAGATTACACATATCAGGATATACCTGTGCGCGTTTTTAACACAAAAGAAGATTACGCAGTGTTCGCCAATGACTTTGCAAGACAGCCCGTTAAATTAACCGGTGGCAGAATGTATGAATTCTGCATTGTTGAAGTTGAAGGCAGATCGGGATTTATTGTAAAAGCAAGCCATCTTATTTCTGACGCATGGTCTTTCAGTCTGTTTGCACATGAGATAACAAGCTTCTATAATACTTTGGCGACTGGCGAGCAGATCCTCGAAAATGGTTGCTCCTACATTGATTATATCGAAACCGAAAAGCAGTATCTTGAATCCGAGAAATACGCTAACGACCGCAAATTCTGGGCAGAGAAGTACCCTGCTATGCCCGAGAAGTCGATAATCAAATATTCCGTTTCTCCGATATCCAAATTGAGTTCCGACAGATTTTCATGCCAGCTCTCCGAAGCCGATACGAAATCAATAGATGATTTCTGCAGCGAAAGCGGAATATCTCAGGCAGTACTTTTTGAGTCCGCGATTATGGCATATCTTGCAAGAATAAACGAAGAGAACACATCTGTTACAATAGGTATACCCGTCCTCAATCGCAGCACGAAAAAAGAGAAATCCACCGTGGGAATGTACATTTCCACAATGCCTCTTACCGTACCTGTCAGCAGACAAATGACAGCGGCAGAGCTTTGTGAAGAAATTACATCCGCTCACAGGGAGATTTTCAGGCATCAGAAATACCCTTATCAGAATATTTTGCAGATGATACGGGAGAAGTATAATTTCAGCGGCAGCCTGTTTGATGTTATGGTGAGCTATCAGAATGCCAAAACAGAAGCCTCGGGCAAGACGGAATGGTACAGCAACGGATACAGCGAAACTCCACTGGAGCTTCACATCGACAACCGTGACAGCACATCACATTATACTGTTACCATCGACTATCAGACCGAGTTATTCAGCAGTTTTGCGGAAATCGAGCTACTCGTCAACAGAATTGTCGGGATAATTCGTCAGATTATCTCTGCACCCGATACGACTGTAGAGCAGTTGGATATTCTTACCGAATCAGAAAAGCAAAAAGTCATCTATGATTTCAACGATACTGCCGTCGATTATCCGAGGGATAAGTGCGTCCATGATCTGTTTTCTGAGCAGGCTGCAAAGACTCCCGATAAGGTTGCACTAATATTCGAGGACGAGCAGTTCACGTACAAGCAGCTTGATGAAATGTCCAACAGCCTGGCACACTATCTGCGGGAAAAGGGCGTGAAGCCTAACGATATCGTGCCTATCATATCACAGCGCAGCTATCTTGCGGTAGTTGCTATGTTTGCTGTGCTTAAAGCAGGCGGAGCATATATGCCCGTTGACCCGACATACCCTAAAGACAGAATAGACTATATGATAAATGACGCAGGAAACGGCATTGCCTTGACCTGCGAATATAACGAGCCTCTCGCTGTCGAAACCATTTCTCTTGACGGTTTTGATTTCGACCGAAATTGTACACCAATCGAAAATGTAAATACGCCCGACGACCTTTGCTATCTGATTTTCACATCTGGCTCTACGGGTAAACCTAAAGGAGCAATGCTGAAGCATTCAAGCTTAGTCAACTTTTTGATGAAGAATAAAGCAAACTTTTTCCAAAGCGATGTAATAAATAACTGTAATCATGTTTTGGCAATTGGCGCATTTATTTTTGATATTTCTTTAGTTGAGCTGTTTCTTCCGTTATCAAATGGTCTGTCAATTATTGTTGCAAACGAAATAGAAGCAAATGACCCGGAACTGCTTTCTAAAATAATTATAAATCACAATATCCGTTTCATATGCGCAACTCCTACACGTTTATCATACTATTTGAACAGCCGTTCCTTTGAATCAGCAATATGCAATATGAAGACAATTCTCACAGCAGGTGAATCGTTCACGCCGGATTTGTTAGAGAAAATCCGAAAAAGTACCAATGCTAGAATATACAACGGCTACGGTCCTACTGAAACGACTGTTGGCTGTAGCTTTGCTATAATTGAAAAAGCTGACGACATCACCATCGGCAAGCCGATAGCCAACACCCAA
>ULRE01029416.1_pt1 | contig 23255 bp, 10 predicted proteins | sample 1955141 | NCBI WGS metagenome assembly ULRE01 (sample SAMEA4835674, study PRJEB28245) | human gut metagenome | biome: gut microbiome; material: fecal sample | place: Denmark | collected 2008
AGCGGCAAGGCAATTACTATAGTTCTCTGTCGGCAGAAGCCGCTATATTGTGGTTGCAAAACACTTAGCATGCTTTGACATAATAAGCAATATGTGGTTCTTGCAGTAGCTTCCGGTATGGGAAGTTTTAGTTACAAATTAATAAAATTTGCGTTTTTTTGACTTGTGATTTGCCTTGTAACCATAGAGGAATATCGTTATAATGTAATAAATATATAATGACAGGGGAGCAGGTGAGCATATGAAAAAGGCGATTAGTATAGGAATACAAGGTTTTTCTGATCTGAGAGAGCAGGATTGCTTTTTTGTGGATAAAACAAATTTTATAAAAGAATGGTGGGGAAAACGGGATGTTGTAACATTGATCACGCGTCCACGCCGTTTTGGTAAGACATTAAATATGAGTATGCTGGACTGCTTCTTTTCTAATAAATATGCGAACAGGGCGGATCTGTTTGAAGGGCTTTCTATATGGCAGGATGAAACGTATCGGAAACTGCAGGGAACATATCCTGTGATCTTTTTGAGTTTTGCTGCTGTGAAAGCAGGCAATCTGGAGGATGCAAAAACCCAGATCAAGCAGGAGATTACAAGGCTGTACTGGGAAAACAGGAATCTCATGAAAGAAGATATTTTTGGTGAGGATGAGCGTGAATTATATTACCGGACAACAGTAAAGATGGATGATGTTACGGCACAGGATTCTTTGAGAAATTTGTCTGTCTGGATGGAACGTTATTATGGCAAGAAGGTCATCATTCTTTTGGACGAATATGATACGCCGATGCAGGAGGCGTATGTTCAGGGATACTGGGATGAATTTACGTCTTTTGTGAGAAGTCTGTTTAATGCGTCTTTTAAGACAAATCCTTATCTGGAGCGAGCAATTATGACGGGAATTACCAGAGTATCCAAGGAGAGTATTTTTCCCGATTTAAATAATTTACGTGTCGTAACGACGACTTCCAATCTGTATGCAGATTGTTTCGGTTTTACGGAGGAGGAAGTTTTTGCTGCACTGGATGAGTATGGAATGAGCGATAAAAAGGATGAAGTGAAACAGTGGTATGATGGTTTTACTTTTGGAGAACACAGAGACATTTACAATCCGTGGTCCATTACGAATTATCTGGATGAACATAGATTATATCCATACTGGGCATCCACAAGCTCCAATGGGCTTGTGAGCAGATTGATCCGGACGGCATCTGCAGATGTGAAGGAGAAGATGGAGGATCTGCTGAGGGGACAGGCGATCACTGTAAATTTTGACGAGCAGATCGTATATAACCAGTTGGATGACAATGAAGAGGCGATCTGGAGTCTTCTGCTTGCCAGTGGTTATCTGAAAGTACAGAATATAGACTACCGTGGGATTACTTTGGAACCATGGTACACGTTGGATATTACAAATATTGAGACACTGAGCATGTTCATGACAATGTTCCGGGGATGGTTTAAAAATAAAGATGCGAACTATAATGATTTTGTGAAGGCACTGTTAAAGGGAAGTCTCAAGGAAATGAATATTTATATGAATGATGTTGCACTTGCAACCTTCAGCAGCTTTGATACAGGAAAGAAACCTTCTGAGAAAAGTCAGCCGGAGCGGTTCTATCATGGATTTGTTCTGGGACTTTTGGTGGAGTTGCGGGACAGGTATCAGATCCGTTCCAACCGGGAGAGTGGATATGGACGATATGATGTGATGCTTACACCTGTGACAGAGGTGGATGATGCCATTGTGATCGAGTTTAAAGTGCATGAACCGGATGAGGAGGAATCTTTACAGGATACGGTTCGGACGGCTTTAGATCAGATCAAAGAGAAGAACTATGATGCCGAACTGCTATTACAGGGAATACCGGCAGACAGGATCCGTCATTACGGCTTTGCCTTTGAAGGAAAAAAGGTTTTGATCGGACAGGACGAAATTCAGAATGTAGCAGTGAGGAGGTGATTTTGTGTCAGAAACACAAAAACCATTTATTTTACACAGCGAATACAAACCTACCGGTGATCAGCCCCAGGCGATCGACGCTTTGGTCAAAGGTTTTGAAGAGGGCGACCAATTCCAGACTTTGCTTGGTGTGACGGGTTCCGGTAAGACCTTTACGATGGCAAATGTCATTGCGAAGCTGAACAGACCGACTTTGGTCATTGCACACAATAAGACATTGGCGGCACAGCTCTACGGTGAATTCAAGGAATTCTTCCCGGAGAATGCGGTGGAGTATTTTGTATCCTATTACGATTATTATCAACCGGAGGCATATGTGCCATCTTCCGATACGTATATTGAAAAAGATTCTTCGATCAATGATGAAATTGACAAATTACGTCATTCTGCAACAGCAGCACTGACGGAGCGGCGGGACGTGATCATTGTAGCCAGTGTATCTTGTATTTATGGTTTGGGAAGCCCTATTGATTATCAGAACATGACGGTGTCTTTGCGTCCGGGTATGTGCAAAGACCGTGATGAAGTGATCCAAAAATTAATAGAGATTCAGTATAACCGTAATGATATGGATTTTCAGCGTGGAACATTTCGTGTGCGTGGCGATGTTTTGGAGGTATTTCCGATTTCAGAAGCGGATCAGGCGGTTCGCATTGAATTTTTTGGTGATGAGGTGGATCGCATTGTTCAAATTGATGTACTGACCGGAGAGATTAAAGCAGAATTGGAACACATTGTTATTTTTCCGGCATCGCATTATGTTGTTGATAAAGATGCGATGGAGCGTGCGATCCGAACAATCGAGGCAGAGCTGGAAGATCGTGTGAAATATTTTAAAAGCGAAGATAAACTACTGGAGGCGCAGCGTATTGCTGAGCGAACCAATTTTGATATTGAGATGCTCCGGGAAACCGGCTTTTGTTCAGGTATCGAAAATTATTCGAGGCATTTATCGGGATTAAAGCCGGGAGAAACGCCACATACATTGATGGACTATTTTCCGGAAGATTTTTTGATCATGGTAGATGAGTCTCATATTACGATACCACAGATACGAGGCATGTATGCGGGAGATCGATCCAGGAAGACTACACTTGTAGACTATGGATTCCGTCTGCCATCTGCATTAGATAACCGTCCGCTGAATTTTGATGAATTCGAGTCGCATATCAATCAGATGTTATTTGTATCGGCGACACCGAATGTATATGAGCAGGAACATGAGCTGGCGCGTGTTGAGCAGATCATACGGCCTACCGGACTATTGGATCCGGAGATTTCTGTTCGTCCGGTGGAGGGGCAGATTGATGATCTGGTAGGTGAGATCCGAAAGACGATCGATGCAGGAAATAAGGTTATGGTAAATACGTTGACAAAACGTATGGCGGAAGATCTGACGGACTATTTGAAGGAAATTGGGATTCGGGTGCGTTATCTGCATTCAGATATTGATACGCTGGAACGTTCGGAGATTATTCGTAATATGCGGTTGGATGGATTTGATGTATTAGTCGGTATTAATTTGCTGCGAGAGGGATTGGACATTCCGGAGATAGCACTGGTTGCTATTTTGGATGCTGATAAGGAAGGATTTCTTCGCTCAGAGATTTCTCTTGTTCAGACGATTGGCAGGGCCGCACGTAATTCAGAAGGACGGGTTATTATGTATGGTGATGTCATGACAGATTCGATGCGCCATGCCATTGATGAGACGAATCGAAGACGAAAGATTCAGATGCAGTACAATGAGGAGCACGGTATTACGCCACAGACGATCAAGAAGGCGGTACGTGATCTGATCAGTATATCGAAGAAAGCCGACGGCAACTCAGGCGATATTGAGAAAGATCTGGAATCTATGAGCAAGAAAGATTTGCAGCAGTTACGTAAGAAGTTGACGAAACAGATGCATGCGGCCGCAGCAGAGTTAAACTTTGAACTGGCAGCAACGTTGAGAGATCAAATGATGAAAGTTGTACAGCAGCTGAATGAGTAAAATTCTGCCGTCAAAGGTTATATAAATCAGTGTTGGCGAATAATCGCAGATAGGGTATAATGATTGGGTAATGTAATGGTGAACGTAAGGATTCGACAGATATTCTAGAGAGAAGGGCAATAAAATTTTAGAGTATGCCTTATGTTTATTTCAAGAAGGGAGAAAAAGAATGACAAAGAAATGGCGGCGCGTATATGCGTGGGTGCTGACCGTGGCAATGGTCTTATCTATGGCAAATCTGCCGATTACCATTGCAAAGGCAGCATCGACACAGAATCTTACCGTGAAGAGCGGAGCAACCAGTGTAACGATTGCTAAGAATGAGTATGGCGATGATTATATTGGCGATATGTTTTTTAACATACCGGATGCCTTGAAAACGAAGAGTGCAATCTCTTCGAACAAGGTGACTTCCATGACGGTAAAGATCACGATCAAAAGTTTTACACAGGGAAGTGGCGCAAAAGCGCAAGCATTTATTTTTGCACAACCGGATGCATCGGGTGATTGGAATTGGAATCAGTCTTCGACTGCAGAGCTGGTTACCGGCAGTCAGTTAACGCTTAACTATTCCTTTGCGGATATGGATTGGAAAGGTGGAACAACGCTGGGAAATCTTGGCGTGCGTTTTGCCAATGCAGCCGAGGGGAGTACCGTGTCCTATTCTGTTGACTCTGCGGTGATCAATATGGCGGACAGCGGCAGCAGTGCGACAAGTAAGCCAAGCAGCGCGACAAGTAAGCCAAGCAGCACAGCAAGTGCCGGTGGCAATGTTTCGGCAGACCAGATTGCGATCACGAGAAGTGTTGGCAGTGGAACAAATGATTATTATGCAGAATACAGTTTTTCTATCACAAATAACAGCAGCGAAACGGTTAGAGGTATTCAGATTTTAATACCGACATCGGGATCGGTTGACGTTGGCTATGTTGAGGGATTTTCTGCAGTGTATGATGCGGCGCTGGGAGGCGTTGTGGCATATTATTCGACAGAGATTGCAGCGGGAGCAACGGTTAGCAGCTCTTCTAATAAAGTTGGTTTTGGAAAACAGCCGTCTATTTCCGTTGGAGAATCTAATGTCATTGCTGTAAATTGTGCAGGTCCAAGTACCGGTGATGAACTGAATTATGAATTAACCGGACGTAAAGATGTTGCATATGCGGACACTCCGGTCGGCAGACATGGTAAACTGTCAGTACAGAAGGTTGACGGCTATGCGGCACCGATCATGGTGGATCAGAATGGTGTGCCGACACAGCTTCGTGGAGCCAGTACCCATGGTATGCATTGGTTTCCGCAGTATGTCAATCAGAATGCGTTCCAGACATTGCGTGATGATTGGGGAATCAATATGGTTCGATTGGTCTGTTATCCACGCGACGTTGGATCGGTTGGATATTTGACGGGTGGAGACAGTACCAGACAGCAGCTTGATACATTGATTCAAAATGGTGTCGATTATGCAACCAAGCTCGGAATGTATGCGTTGGTAGACTGGCATGTGCATGCTTACAATCCAAATGAGTATTTGAAAGAGGCAAAGATATTCTTTACAAAGTACGCAACAATGTACAAGGATCATGATAACGTGTTATATGAGATTTGCAATGAGCCGACAGGCACAAATTGGTATAGTGGCAATGGCAAAGATCTTTATACATATTGTAGTGAAGTCATTAAGACGATACGTGACATTGATCCGGATGCGATCATTATATGCGGAACGAATACTTGGTCACAGGATGTCGATCAGGTAGCGGCTAAGCCGATGAAAGCTCTTGGTTATGAAAACATCATGTATACGTTCCATTTTTATTCCGCAACGCACAAAGAGAATTTAATGGAAAAAGTACGTCTGGCAACCAAGGATGGAACACCGATCTTTGTTACCGAATTTGGTATATGTTCAGCAGATGGTAATGGAAGTTATGACACGGAAAATGCGGATCGGTGGATCGCGTTGTTGGACGAATTAAATATTAGTTTTGCATGCTGGAGTTATAGTAATTGTAATGAAAAATCGGCGTATTTTAAGAGCAGCTGCAGCAATGCCGGGGGCGATTGGACAGCAGATGATCTGACAACAACCGGTAAGTGGCTGATCAATACCTGTCGAGCACACGAGGAGAAAGAAAATGCATCCTATCCGGCAGTATCACCGTCAGCAGGACCGACGAAAGCACCGACGGTAACGGAAAAGCCGACGACAGAACCGACGAAAGCACCAACTGTAACCGTAAAACCAACGGCAGAACCGACGAAAGCACCGACAGTAACCGTAAAACCAACGGCAAAACCGACGAAAGCACCGACGGTAACCGAAAAGCCAACGGCAGAACCGACGAAAGCACCGACGGTAACCGTAAAACCAACGGCAGAACCGACGAAAGCACCGACGGTAACCGAAAAGCCAACGGCAAAACCGATAAAAACGCCGACACCAACGGCAGAGCCAACAAAAGCGCCGGAACCAACGGCAGCACCGATAAAAACGCCGGAACCAACGGCAGAGCCAACGAAAGCACCGGAACCAACGGCAGCACCGATAAAAACGCCGACACCAACGGCGGAACCGACGAAAGCACCGGAACCAACGGCAGCACCGATAAAAACGCCGACACCAACGGCAGCACCGACGATAACATCGGTACCTAGTGATGATCCGACTGAAAGTGCTGCTCCAAGTGAGAAACCAACGATCACACCAACGCAGAAGCCGGGAATTCAGGCGACCGGAATGCGCGTTATTGCCAGTGTGAAAAAGGTAAGTAATCTTCCGGTAAAATCGAAATTGCAGCTTGCAGCAGGAAAGAGCATGCAGCTTACGGTGACTTTGTTGCCGACAGGAGCTAAGCCTCAGAAACTAACGTATACCAGCAGTAAACCATCAATAGCAAAAGTAAGCGGTAGTGGTAAGATTGTTGCTGGTAAGAAAGCCGGAACGACAGTGATCACGATTCGTACAGCGAATGGATTGCAAAAGAAAATTACCATTCGCGTTATGAAAAAAGCGGTGAAGAAGATCAAACTGTCTGGCGTTAAGAAGTTAAAGGTTGGTAAGAAACTCAAACTGAAAGCCAAGATCACGCCTAAGAAAAAGTATGCGTCTGCCACAGTATTCTGGGTATCTGGCAATACTAAAATTGCAACAGTGACACAGAGCGGTGTTGTAAAAGCGAAGAAGAAAGGCAAAGTTAAGATTACTGCAATTGCAACGGATGGCAGTGGTAAGAAGAAAGTGATCAAACTTACCATTAAATAAATTTTAACAGATCGACTTAGAAATAAGTGGTAAATATGCCTTTTAAAAATTTAGAAAAAGAACAACCAAGTATTGGTTGTTCTTTTTTGCTTTATAGGAAACTTGTCGTTTCCTATAAAGCGAAAAACGCTCCGCGAGGATGCGCATCTCGCGGAGAAGAAGTTAGCTGTAAACAGCACCGCTCGAGCGTGAAAGAGTCGCAAGCGACTCTTTGTTCTTTAATCGGAAATTGCTGTCTGGCAATCTTAATTTTTTCTTAAGGAAACGGACATATATTACAGCCATAAATGTTGTAATATATAACCAAGGAGAAAATTATACGCTCCATCGTAATATTACTATTGTAGCAAAACGGACAGCGCGATCAATTGTCCAACATAGAAAGGAGAGAGTAATATGAGGATGAAAAAATATGTAATGACGCTGGCATTATGTATCGCTGCGGGAGTTATGCTGACTTTACCGGTGCAGGCAGATGCAAAGTCAACCGGGAAGTTGAGCAAAAACATCAAATGGTCTTTGAACTCTGATGAGACAGTATTGACAATCACAGGAAAAGGAACAGTGGATATCCGTAAATTTCGTAAAGAGAGAAGATACAAATGGCCTGGTTCAGAAGCGGGACAGCCGGCAATTTTTGACAAGCTGGTGTTTGGAGAGGGGATAACAACAATTTCATCTGGCTTTTTTTGTATTGAGGGTATCAAAACGATTTCACTGCCAAAGAGCTTTAAGAAGATCAAAGCGTCCAATGAAATGGATGCCGTCAATGGCTCTTTTGAACCATACAGCACGACGTTAAAGAAACTTCAAGTGTCTAAGAAAAACAAGAAGTTCTCTGTCAGTAAGGGCATCTTGTATTCAAAGGACAAAAAGAAGTTGTACATTTACCCAAGTGGCAAGACGGAGAAAAAATTTGCAATACCTTCCAAGGTAACCAAAATTTGCAGACGTGCCTTTTATGGAAATTCCATAGAGAGTGTTATTATGGGAAATAAGTTGCGTGAAATTGGTCGGCAGGCTTTTGCGAAAACGGAGTTAAAGTCTGTAAAGCTTCCAAAGTCGTTGAAAATTATTGAAGATTCTGCGTTTGACAGCACTCAGATTTCATCTGTAGAATTGCCAAAGGGCCTTAAGCGGGTAGGAAATCATGCGTTTGGAAACATCAAAGATTTATCGACGATCATCGTACGATGCAATTGTAAACTAAATTATGTGTTTGCAGACAGTGGTTTTCAAACAAATCTTCCGACCTATGACCGAGAGAACTATACGGATTTTCGAATTGTATTGGGTAAGGAATTAAATGCAACAATATATCGTTTGTTTGCTGATTTTGCAGATCACATAAGACTCGGCAAGATGAAAGTTGAAGTTGAGAAAGGCAATAAGACATATTACATCAAAGACGAGGCGGTATACGCTAAACGAGGGGATCGTCTGAAAGAGAGCTTTAAGAAGTTAAATGGTAAAGAGCAATCATAAGAAGGGAGTGATTTTTATGAAAAAATGGAGACAGGTAGCAGTAGTCATGCTTTGTCTGATGGCAGCGATGACTATGACAATGACAGCAGATGCCAAGACAAAGAAAAAGCAGCCAAGTGGTAAAGTATGCAGTGGGGTGAAATGGACATACAATAAAAAGAGTAAAACGTTAACGATAACTGGAAAGGGATATGCTAAAATTACCGGGTTTTATGACAAATCACTGAGCAGTTATGAGTGGCCGTGTTCGGAAGATTCTGTATTGCCGGTGTTTACGAAGATTAAATTTGGAGAGGGGATCACGCAGGTTGATTATCGATATTTTGCAATGGAGGGCATCAAGCAGATATCGTTGCCAAAATCTTTTAAAAAGATTAAGTATGCAAGCCCGGTTCGTGTCAATGGAGCTTATGAAGGCTGGAGTACAACCTTAAAAAAGATTTCTGTAAATAAAAAGAATCGTAACTTTTCCTCATCAAAAGGTGTGTTGTATTCGAAAGACAAAAAGACAATTTACATATATCCTTCGGGCAAAAGTGTCACCAATTATAAGTTATCCGATAAGGTGACGACGATCGCACCGTATGCATTTTATGCAGCGGATATGAAATCAATTCAGCTTTCTTCAAAGCTAACAACTATTGGAGAGTGCGCATTTCAGTATTCAACAGTCAAGACAGTTACTGGCGGCAAAAAACTTCGAGTGATAGGACAGATGGCTTTTTATGAAGCCGATGGATTGACCAACTTTGCCTTTGACAGTGCACTTAGAAAAATAGGCAGCAATGCGTTTTATGCCTGCAGGCTGCAAAGTGTAACTCTTCCGGAAAAACTGGTATCTGTAGGAAGTTGTGCGTTTATGGCAAACGAAGAATTGCGTTCTTTGACGATATTATGCAGATTAAATTTGGGAGAAATCTTTCTGCTTTGTACGAAAAAAATGAATTATAGCAAGTCGGAATATGATTACCGACCAATTACGGTAAAGCTTGGGAAGAATGCTACCGGACCGCTTACGACACTCATAGACGATTTGGGGCAGCAGATCACTTTTGAGGTGGATAATGCCAATCCGATATATTACGTGAAAGCCGGGGTGCTTTATAAGAGAAAGGGAAACGAAGTATGCTATCCCCAAAAAGCATCTTAATATCTTGCAATATGCATAATAAAATATATAATTAAAATATATTTTTGTAAAAATTGTACATGAAATTTTAAAAATCATGTTGCAATACGACTACGAAAATGTTAAGATAGTTTTCGTAGCAAAAGAAATAACTCATGGGGGAGTTATTTCGATAATGTATTGGGCGTGATTGGGATGTAGAAAGACATTTTTTGTGGGGACAAAGGATGTCTTTTTATTGTACGTGATGGTGACGGATATCGTTAATGTGTTTGCTTCTTTTTTCATGAATTAATATCAAAAATATGTGGATTTTTTGGGATTTATCGGTATAAATATTGGGAAATTATCGGTATTTCTTATGGATTTCTATTCATATTTTTTGGTGATGATTTGTGTTATTTTGTCACAAAAAACGCACAAGTTTCTCAATCTGCCGGGAAGGAGAAGGATTATGGCTTTTCGTAAAAAAGCACTTGCTATTGTCATGAGTATGGCAATGGTAGCAACTTCGCTGTCAATTCCAACAACGACAGCCAAAACGGCGGAAGCCGCCGGCACAACATTTAACAACCTTAATCAATCGCAGATTACAGAGGCGATGGGTGTAGGTTACAACCTTGGTAACTCATTGGAGGCTGCAAGTTCCGGAACACCAAATGAAACAGCATATGGCAATCCAAAATTAACAGAAGACTTAGTTTTGGCAGCCAAAGACGCAGGATTTAAATCTATCCGTATTCCGGTATCCTATCTTAGCATGATTGACGACAACAATGGATACAAGATCGACTCTTCTTGGTTAGATCGTGTACAGCAGGTTGTTGATTATTGCGTTGACAATGATATGTATGCAATTGTCAACATGCATGGAGACGGTTATACGACAGTAACAGGTGGCTGGTTATTATGCGGCAGTTCTGATCAGACCAAGATCAAAGCAAAATATAAAGCGTGCTGGGAGCAGATTGCAGATCGTTTCAAAAACTATGATGAGCATCTGATCTTTGAGTCCATGAATGAAGAATTTGATGGAACTTATGGAACACCTAGCAGAACGGCTTATGCAAATATAAATGCCTACAATCAGATTTTTGTGGACACCGTAAGAAAAACCGGTGGAAACAATGATCAGAGATGGTTATTGATTCCGGGATGGAATACCAATATTGATTACACGGCGGAGAATTACGGATTTGCACTTCCTACCGATGATTATCTGTCTTCTAAGATTGCATCAGGCGAAAAAAGAATTATGATCTCTGTACATTATTATGATCCATGGGATTTCTGTGGAACAGAGTCTGGTGCAACCACACAGTGGGGAGACAGTATTACGGATTATTCGAAGAGAGCAAGCTGGGGTGATGAGTCCTATATGGCATCTCAGTTCAAAAAGATGTCCAGCAAATTCGTTTCACAGGGATATCCTGTGGTGATCGGTGAATTTGGTGCCATCAATAAAGCAAGTTATGACAGCCAGAATAAAGTTTGCCGTGCAGAGTATTATCAGAAAGTCTGCTATTATGCAAAGCAGTATGGATTGATTCCGGTAGCTTGGGACAATGGATACAACGGAGACTATGGTTTTGCGATCATTGACCGTTATTCCAACAAGGTTGTTCATCAGGAATTGATGGACGCTATGATGGAAGTGTATGGTGGTAATGAGTCCGCAACGGCAACAGGCATTCAGTTAAACAAGAGCGAGTTGACAATTCACATTGGTGATGAAAAACAGCAGCTTACAGCAGCATTAACACCATCGGACAGCAAGGATAAAGTTCTTTGGAGCTCCAGTGATGAGTCAGTAGCTACCGTTAATTCCAAAGGTCAGGTAAGTGCAGTAGGAGCAGGAACTTGTACGATCACTGCATCTGTTCCATTAGGATACAAAGCAACCTGTAAGGTGACGGTACCACAGGCCAACTATGTACGTGCGAAATTATATTTATTAGAGACAGCAAGCTGGCAGTCAGTCATCAGTGATGAATATGTTGATATTTATTCAGAAGGAGGAAAATTCTCCTTGTCCTTAGATGCGACTAAGAGTCAGTTGCAGAATATTGGTTCTTTGTATATCAAAGATATCAATGTTGCTGATGATGAGGCATCTGTATTTGACAAAGCAACTTTGAAAGTAACATCATTTGAAATTAACGGACAGAAATATACCATGAAAAATGGAAAATTTACGTATGATGTTTCACAGAAAGCATCAGATGATGGATTGATCTGTCCAGTCTTTAATTTCTCATTTATTAATGTGTGGGCGAATACACATGTAAACAACGTAACTGTGGAAAATGCAAATTACAAGGCATATTTCAATAATGTAAATTACCAGACGACGAATAAGGTAACCATGAACTTTGAGGTGTCCGGTATTAATGGTGGCAGTGATGTTCAGCCAACAGCAGCACCAACTGTAGCACCAACAAAGGCACCAACAGTGGCACCAACAAAGGCACCAACGGCAGCGCCAACAAAGGCACCAACAGTGGCGCCAACAAAGGCACCAACGGCAGCGCCAACAAAGGCACCAACAGTGGCGCCAACAAAGGCTCCAACGGCAGCACCGACGAAGGCTCCGACAGTAGCACCAACAAAGGCACCAACGGTAGCGCCAACAAAGGCACCAACGGTAGCACCGACGAAGGCTCCGACAGTAGCACCGACAGCAGCTCCGACACAGTCACCGGTTATTTCAGATACGACGGAGATTGTATCTAACTTAGAGTCTACGTATGCAACGAACGATCCACAGTGGTTGTTAAATGCATCTGACGATGATATTGTTACTGTAGTTTATACTTGTACAGATCCTTCCCATGGTAACTGGGGCATTTTAGGATGGGGTGCATCTGTAGACAATGTATGGCAGAGTGGTGATAATTATTCTGCGGCAAGTAATGCAACGGATAAAGTAACGAAGACATATACAGTCAAAGAATTAAAGGCAACTATGAACATTAAGAGCACATCAAAGGTTACCTATTTGTGCTTGTCTGCTTGGAACGGTGGCAAGATCGTAAGTCTTACACTTTCTAAAGTAGGTGGGGAGACTCCACAGCCAACCGTAACGCCAACAGTAGCACCGACAGCTACACCGACAGTAGCACCGACAGCTACACCGACAGTAGCACCAACAGTGGCACCGACAGCAGCACCAACCACAGAGCCTTCCGGGGACGGCAAAGTAACAGGCTCGGTAAAACTTACCAGTAATTGGGGCAGTGGCGGAATTGCAGAGATCACTCTTACCAACAATACAGGTGTCAGCTATACCGATGGATGGACGGTAGAGTTTACCTTAGACCGCGAGATTACTTCTATGTGGAGCGGTACTTGTGAGAGCCTTGGCAATAATCGTTACCGCGTAAGCAATCCAGGCTGGGATGGCAATTGGGCAAATGGTAAAACAATCACATTAAATTGTGGTGTTGGTGGAGGCAGCAACGTACCAGCGATCACAGATATCGTGATAAAATAATGAGCAGAAATCGTGCGCAATTATTACGATATAATTGTTACAGATAAAGGAAGCCCTTACATTAGAGGCTCCGAGAACTCTTGCAACTGTTTTCAATATTAAGGAAAGCAGAAAAAGATGTATCGGAGCCTCTTTTTAATTGATAGGAAAATGCTCGTAACGTAGGGGGAAGCCAAAGCAAAGCGCTGGCTTTGCTTTTTTGGTTGATAGGAAATTGCTGTTATGTAGCGTGACATCGCCAAGAATTGCTTTAGCAATTCTTGCAAAGCAAAGCGCTGGCTTTGCTTTTCTGGTTGATAGGAAATTGCTGTTATGTAGCGTGACATCGCCAAGAATTGCTTTAGCAATTCTTGCAAAGCAAAGCGCTGGCTTTGCTTTTTTATTGAAGATTATTTAGGTTGGCTTGATATTCGCGTGGTGATATACCCTCGTTTTTTTTGAAAACTTTACTAAAATAAAAACCATTACAAAAACCCAATTGATCAGCAATCTGCGTTACAGTAAACTGTTTGCTGGATAGTAAGATTTTGGCCTGCTCAATGCGGTATTTTTCAAGAAAAGCAAAAATAGTCTCACCAGTTACTTCCTTAAATTTACGGTTCATGTAATCAAAATTATGATGAAATTGTTTTTCTAAAAGGACACTTGTGATTTTTGTTTTGTAATTACTTTTCAGATAAGAAAGTAATGGGAGCGCGGAAAATGTGCCGATGTTATTTGGTGGAAATAACGCATTAATATGTGCACGACATATTTTTAACAGCAGCATTGCAAAATTGCAATTTATCATGCTTTGATGATAAGGGCTACCCGGTACTGCATTGTTTGTGGCAGATATAATTTCATTAAGGACTTCATAATAAGAAGCTCCTGAAAGTGTTGCATTCTTTGGAATAAGTATTTGTTCGCATGGTTTGTACTGTAATGGGGAAGCATTAAGTTCACTATGCATTGAAAGAAATTGGTGATAAACTTCTTCTTCGGACAGCAACAGTTCTTTTTGTGGGTTCCATTGAAAATGAATATAGTAATAACTTACCGGAGAATTACTTTGGACACCAAAGTGGCATTTATCAGGACATAATAGCAGGGTCTGTCCGGCACTTAAGTGGTAAATAGTATCTTCTTCCTGCAAAAGCATACTGCCATTTGTGATGAAATATAGAATCCAGTCAGAGGGGGTGCGGCGAAAATGCTTGTTAGGAGCAGGAACAGAAACTGATCCGGACAATGTGACGTGTGGAAGAGATTGTAAATTGGTTATAAAATATGTTTGTTTCATAAACTACTCCTTAAAAGTCGCTATTATATATGCTTGCGTCGCTATAAATCATGGAATACCAGTTGCGAAAATGGTAACATAGGAAGAGCGATAAGTCAATTACGATTGAAGGAGGGAATGAAAATGCTGAAAAATAATAAAAGAAGTTTACTAGTGACAGCAATTGCTATAACCGTCACATTATTGCTTGTCGGAGCCTCTGGGCATGTGGCTGCAAAAGCGAAAAAAATAACGATCAATCATAAGAAAATGACACTTGCGATTGGTCAAAAACGAGCACTAAAAGTAAAAAATACAAAAAAGAAAGTGAAATGGATCAGTAAAAATAAAAAAGTTGCTATTGTTAATAAAAAAGGGATTGTTACAGCGAAGAAAAAGGGATCAGTAAAGATTGTTGCACGTATCGGAAAGAAAAAATATACTTGCAGAGTAACGGTTAAGCCTAACAAAAAGAGAGCAAAAATAAAGAGTACTAAGAAACCGACTTATACAATGCGTCCAATTGCATCAAAAGTACCGGTAGTGTCTCAAAAGCCGACGATTGTACCAACAGCAACGGTTAATCCAACGCCAACACCGATACCATTACCGACAGTGAAGCCGACACCTGTTCCGGATGAGGGGTGGCAGACCGGGAAGGTCAGCGGATCAGAAGAAGATTATAATAAATATTTTGCATTAAATATGAAACACTATACAAAGAAACAGGAAGGAACGGTGTTTGGAACGATTGAAAGCATTACGTATCCATCCAAAGTTGTTGGAGCAGAACGCGAAGCATATGTGTATTTGCCACCACAGTATGATAGCAGCAAAAAATATCCGGTATTATACATGATTCACGGAATTGGCTGTGAGAGAGGACAGTGGGTTGGCATGTCTTTAAAAAATATATTAAGCAATATGATTTGCAGAGGTGAGGTTGCACCATTTGTAGCTGTTATACCAAGTGTTGTTCCAAAAGATGGAGTGTCGTCAAATACGCTGGGACCAGAGAATATTGGCGCATTCACCATGTTTGAACAGGAATTTTTACAGGATCTAGAGCCATATATTCTTGAAAATTTTGCCGTGTCATCCGACAGAAAAGATACCGGAGTATGTGGTCTGTCTATGGGAGGCATGGAGGCATTACATTTAGGATTTGCCATTAAAGATCATTTTAATTATATTGGATCTTTTTCAGCGGCACCGACATTGGATCAAAGTATATTAAATACGAATGGCTGGAAAAATGTACCGGAAACCGTACTCCTTTGTAGCGGGACAGCAGACACAACAATAGGAGATAATCCTTATAATTATCATAAAACATTGGAAGAGAACAAGGTGGATCATATTTGGTATATGTATCCGAACGGTACACATGAAGCAAAAGTATGGCAAAACGGATTGGTAAACTTTTTGCTTAGAAGTTATCGGTAACAAGAGAAAGTTTTCGTATGTAATTACGGAGACTTCGTAGATTATGCTTTCAAAATAACCTTTTATATTAAGGAACCGACATATGTAGTAGGATAATGAAAATGTATAATGCATTTCTGAATAATTCCTACATATATGTCGGTTCTTGCATGTTATGGGGAAAGGGAGTGCTTGTAGAGAACAACATTCATTGAAACAAAATAGGACAATATGTTATGATATGTTATAACAATGATTGAGAGATCAATGCGGATGGCGGTCTGGCATCAAGATCCGGTGGTGTACTTTATGTATGGCCAATTGGTAAGATCGTGCTGATAGCGGTTGTGATCTATGTATTTTGTATGCTTGCAGGACATGTAAAAAAGAAAATGATAAAAAATTAGCACTCACCCTTGACGAGTGCTAATAAAAGTGATATAACAATCATCAGAGGGACCAAAATAGTCAGATAGTGTACTACATAGTTCAGCATTAGCAGGCTATGTAGGCATATGGATTTGTTTGAGACAGAAAGGATTGGTGATTGTATGAATATCAGTAAATTTACACAAAAATCACAGGAAGTAGTACAAGGCTGTGAGAAAATCGCCATGGATCATGGTCACCAGGAAATCGGTCAGGAGCATATGCTATCCGCTATGATGACAGTAGATGATAGCTTGATCCGCAAACTGATCGAGAAAATGGGAATTGCACCGGAAGCATTTCAGGCGCAGATAGAAGGACTTTTGCAAAAACGTCCAAAGGTTGTCGGCGGCGATCTTCGGATTGACAAATATTTAAATGAAGCATTGATTTATGCGGAAGATGAAGCAAAACGGATGGGAGATGAATATGTTTCCGTAGAGCATCTGTTTTTGAGTGTGTTAGCGCATCCGAGCAAAGAGATCAAGCAGTTGTTTAAGCAGTGTCAGATCGATCGAGAGCGATTTTTACAGGTGCTTTCTGAGGTGCGTGGTAATCAGAGGGTTACCAGTGACAATCCGGAAGCAACGTATGATACGTTGGAAAAATATGGTACAGATCTGGTAGAACGTGCCAAAGATGGCAAGCTGGACCCGGTGATCGGACGAGATGCGGAAATTCGTAATGTTGTGCGTATTCTTTCACGTAAGACGAAAAATAATCCGGTCTTGATCGGTGAACCCGGTGTTGGTAAGACTGCTGCTGTTGAGGGCTTGGCACAGCGTATTGTTCGCGGAGATGTGCCGGAAGGACTCAAAGACAAGAAGATCTTTGCGTTGGATATGGGTGCCTTGGTAGCGGGTGCGAAATACCGTGGCGAATTTGAGGAGCGTTTGAAAGCGGTTCTTGAAGAAGTGAAGAAGAGTGAAGGACAGATCATTCTGTTTATTGATGAGCTGCATACGATTGTCGGTGCCGGCAAGACCGATGGCGCTATGGACGCCGGCAATATGCTCAAACCAATGCTTGCCAGAGGTGAATTGCATTGTATTGGTGCTACGACATTGGATGAGTATCGTATGTATATTGAAAAAGATCCGGCATTGGAACGTCGTTTCCAGCCGGTTATGGTCAATGAACCAACAGTGGAAGATACTATTTCAATACTGCGTGGTCTGAAAGAACGCTATGAAGTATTCCATGGTGTCAAGATTACGGATTCTTCGCTGGTGGCAGCCGCAACGTTGTCCAACCGATATATTTCGGATCGTTTCCTGCCAGATAAGGCGATCGACTTGATCGATGAGGCCTGTGCCATGATCAAGACAGAGTTAAATAGTATGCCGGCAGAACTCGATGAAGAGCGCAGACGTATTATGCAGATGGAAATTGAGGAGGCAGCACTTAAGAAAGAGACCGATCATTTGTCTGTGGAACGTTTGGAAGAACTGCAAAAAGAAATGGCAGAACTTCGTGATGATTTCAATGCCAAGAAAGCAAAGTGGGATAGCGAAAAGGCATCTGTCGATATGGTAAATAAGTTGAAAGAGCAGAGAGATGCGCTTCGTACAGAGATTGAAACGGCAAAGCGCAACTATGATCTGAACCGTGCTGCAGAGATCCAGTATGGACAATTGCCAGAGTTAGAGCGACAGCTTGAGGCAGCAGAAGAAAAGGCAAAAGCAGAAGATCGTACTTTGGTGCAGGAATGTGTTACCGAGGAAGAGATTGCCAAAATTATTTCTCGCTGGACAGGAATTCCGATCGCCAAACTTACGGAAGGCGAACGAGAAAAAACACTGCATTTGGAGGATGAACTGCATAAACGTGTCATTGGACAGGAAGAGGGCGTCCGTTTGGTTGCAGAAGCAATCTTACGTTCTAAGGCAGGTATCAAAGATCCTACGAAACCAATTGGTTCTTTCTTGTTCTTAGGACCGACAGGTGTTGGTAAAACGGAACTTGCTAAGAGCTTGGCGGCATATTTGTTTGACGACGAGACGAATATGGTTCGTATCGACATGAGTGAATATATGGAGAAACATTCCGTGGCTCGTCTGATCGGAGCGCCTCCGGGATATGTCGGATATGAAGAAGGTGGACAGCTCACCGAAGCAGTACGCCGTAAACCGTATTCTGTAGTACTGTTTGATGAGATTGAAAAAGCACATCCGGATGTGTTTAATGTATTATTGCAAGTGTTGGACGATGGCCGAATTACTGATTCACAGGGTCGTACCGTTGATTTCAAAAATACAATATTAATATTAACTTCTAACATTGGTTCCTCATATTTGTTGGAAGGCATTGATGAAAATGGAGAGATCAGCGAAGAAGCACGTAAAGCGGTACTGGATCAACTGCACGCTTCTTTCCGTCCGGAATTTTTGAATCGTTTGGATGAAACGATCCTCTTTAAGCCGCTTCGTCCGCAGGATATTACCGGTATTATTGATATCTTGCTTGCAGAGCTGAATGAACGTTTAGCAGAAAAAGAATTGCATGTATCTTTGACAGATGCTGCCAAAGCGTTTGTTACAGAGCAGGCATATGATCCATCATTTGGTGCACGTCCGTTGAAACGGTACTTGCAGAAGAATGTAGAGACGCTGTTAGCCAAAAAGATTCTTCGTGGCGATGTGCATATGGGTGAGGAGATTGTGCTGGATGTTAAAGATGACGCATTGTATATACAGTAAATAGTATGTATGACCTGTGCTTACGATGACGCACGAAAGTATGCATAAATATGTGGCTTTTGAAAGAAGCATAAAGTATAAAGGGACTGTTCTATTCGCACTGTTATTTCGTGGATAGACAGTCCTTTTTTGATAAAATTCTGTGTATATGGTATACTGGTCTCAAGTAATTTAAGGGACGGATTTATACAGTTAAGAACAAGGTTGTTTTTACGGATAAGAGTAAAAATAACAGCGTAAGATATTTATACGAAGGAGGGGGTTAGTATGAAAAAAGCAGGGGCAAAATTAACGAGGAAGGCAGCAGTATGTTTGTTGGCCGTACCAATGATCGTAGGACTTTCCGGCTGCTCACAAAAATCTACTGACACGACATCAACGAAACAGGCAAAGGAAGCACAGGCAACGCCGACCAGTACACCGTTCCAGTATTATGCTTCCGTCGATGACGAGCCACGGACGATTTCGGGCAAATGTGGGGACAATGCAGAATGGTCGTACAATACAGGTACGAAAGTATTGACAATTAGTGGTTCCGGTGCTGTGGATCGCGCTGTGGATTCAGACACTACCAAACAAAAGATTGAGGGACTTGCAGAGCCATATGAAGTCAAGGAAAGAATAACCTGTTCGGTAAAAGAGATTAAGATTGAAGAAGGAATTACTGCATTAGCGGTGAGCAATTTATTTGGAAATGTTTCCAAGGACGAAGATGCTGAGGAAATTAAGCTTTCTTTACCGGATTCTCTAGAAAGAATTAATGCAAATACATTTGCGCCAACGACAGATGCAGCTTATATCCGCACGATTCATCTGCCACGCAATGTACGATATATTGAAGGTGGTGCATTTTGGGGACTTGGTGCCACGGATACGTCAGATACGTTCAAAGAAAATTTAACGATAACGGTAGACAGTAAGAATCCATATTATATGACAGAAAATAATGTACTTTTTACCAAGGATAAAAAAACACTTGTCTATTATCCGGTTGAAAAGACAGAACAGTCATATCGTATACCGAAGTCTGTAACCAAAGTGGAAGCACTCGCATTTTCGCGCAATCCATCCTTAAAGAAAGTTGTATTGCCAACAGGAATTACAGATATCGGTGCCGGGGCGTTTTACGGTGACAGTAAGCTTAGCGATATTAATTTAGCGCAGGCTGTGAATGTGAAAAAATTAAGTGACTTTGACGGAGTCAAAGCAAAGCTATCTTATTATGATGTTGGTGCGCCGGCTGATGCAGGAGAAGTCTCTGATGAAGGGGACGAAGATGTCATAAATGATGAAAAAGATCTCGTGAGCGAGCCGGATGGATCCGCAAAGTATTTGAAAGAAATTGCTATGTTAGGTACGTTTGCCGGTACGAATCTAAAAGAGATTCAATTGCCGGATTCCTTAAAATATGCCGGTTACAGCACTTTTTATAAATGTCTTTGCTTAAAAAAGATTACGCTTGGAACCGGATTTGAGGGACAGATCAATCCTGTCAACTACTGTGATGAAAATGGATTTTTGCTGCCGGATAACAAGTCAACGGATTGCTTTGATATTCGAATTCCTGCGGGAAATAAAAATTATAAAGTCCGTGACAATGTGATTTACAGCGGAGATGGCAAGACGGTGTATGGTGTGAGCAAAGATTATAAAAAATCTACACTGACATTGGATAAAAATGTGAAAGTCATTACACGCAATGCTTTTAGAAATACCAAATTAAAGAAAGTAACAGCACTTGGTAATCTTACAACCATTGGAAGCGGCGTGTTTATGAATAACTGGCATTGTAAGAACTTTGAAGTCAAAGGAAACATTGACACGATCGATGCACAAGCTTTCTATAAGTGTCATAAATTAGAGAAATTTGTTTGTGGTGGAACTGTCAAAAAGATTGGCACACAGGCATTTCGTGGTGCGATCAAAAAGGATGGCATTGTCTTAGACGGTTCGTTCGATGACGTTGAAGTTGACAAGGAGGCATTCTAGTCATAAATCCATCGAAGCCCCATTGCCGGGTTATAACATTGATGCATAAAGTATTGACAAAGATCGTCGAAATCGGTGTTTGTATAATGTGAAAATATGATAATAACTGATAGAAATAACAAAAAAATTGTCACTCAATAATGTTAAGATACCGTTGAAAATAGGGATTCTTTGCGTTGATCAAAGACGGAGATTCCTTCGACATCTGAAATGTTTCCGTCTGTACATGAGGGCGTCACAGGTTGGAGTCAGGTAGGATCAACAAAATAATACAGAAAATCAATGCCAGCCACAGACAAAATCTGCTGCAATCTTTTGTAATTTGTTCCATATGTTCAAACACCAATCCTTCTTTTGTAAAAGTACTAACTTCCTCACAAGCATACGGTATTATCTAAAAAAATAACTGGAAAATTTCATTATAAATTGTCATGGCTGTACGTGTTTGTAAGCGGGGAAATATAGTTAGAGCGTATCTGTATGCAGGAGTATTTTACAATAATAAGACGGTAAGTAAAAAAATAAGAAGATAAATGCCACTTCTTTAGTAAAATCTATAGTTAGAGGGGATTTTGGTTAAAAGCTAAAAAAGAAAGGAATGGTACAAAAATGAAAAAAGTAATGAAAAGGACAATGGCATTGGTTGTAGGCTTTAGTTTGGTAGTTGCAGCATCAACGTTTCCCACACAGACAGTTACGGTTCATGCTGCAAAAGCAAAAATTAAGCTCAATAAAACTAGTGTAACCATGAAGGTTGGTAAAAAATCAACTGTAAAGATCAAGAATAAAAAAAAGGGGATGAGGGTAAAAACTGCAAATAAAAAAATTGTTACTGCTAAAATTGTTGGAAAATCAATAAAGTTGATTGCTAAAAAACGAGGAAAGACAAAAGTATCAGTTTCTGCAAAAGGTATGAAGAAAGCAGTTATTAAGATCACAGTTAAAAATATCAGTAACAAGACAAAAACAAATAAAGTTTCGGCACCAGTGGAGAAGCCGAGTGTATTAAATTCGAGTGCGCCTTTGCAGACAAAAGTACCTTCGAGTGATGTTACGAGTGAACCAAATGTAACAGATGTTCCAGATGTCACACAGGCACCTAAGGAGACAAAAGAGCCGGATCAAACCAGTACTCCGAGCGATACAAAGACACCTGATGTAACGAAGGAACCTGACAAAACCAGTAGTCCAAACATTACGCAGGCACCAGAGGAAAGTAATGCTCCAGAGAACACAGAAAGTCCGGAAGAACCTGTGATAACAAAACAGCCAGATAATAGTGCGAAACAGACACCTGCGGTGACAGAGACTCCTGATAATACAGAACCGAATGAACCACAAGAGACACCGAAGAGTAGCCCTGTCGCATCTATACAACCTAGCGAGAATCTTAGCGGCAAGAATGCAGAAGATGTTACGGAACTAAAAACCATTATTAAATTGCAGAGAAATAATGGTGCAGCCGTTAGTAAAAATTTGGATGATAAGTCTTATACATGGGAGAATGGAAGACTGGTTGGTATCAGTTTCAATGATGTTGCGGGTGGATTAGAAGGCGGATTGGATGTTCGTGGATTGTCAGCATTGCGGTCATTAGATTGTTCCAATGGCAATTTGAAATTGTTAGATGCATCTGGCTGTGAAAATTTGGTATCACTGAATGTATCAGGAAATGCTGGGCTGAAACTGCTTGATATAGAGGGATGCGTTAATCTGGAAGAGTTAGATTGTAGTGGTAATAACTTGCAAAGTCTAGATGTAAGCAAAAATCCTAATTTAGTCAAATTAAATTTGAGAGGAAGTACTGCAATTGAGGAATTAGATGTGACACAATGTCGAAAATTGAAGGAATTGGATTGTACGGCAGAACATTATTGGGTTAATCCATCACGGCCAGAGGGACCCCTGAAGAAATTAGATGTATCGCAATGTCGTGAATTGGAAGTGTTGGAATGTGCTGGAAATCCATTGTCTACTTTAGATGTATCTAATTGTAGCCAGTTAGAGGAGTTATATTGTGATAGCAATTCGTTGAATGCACTAGATATAGCAAATTGCACAAAATTAAAAAAATTAAATTGCGACTATAATAAAATTAACAATTTAGATGTATCTAATTGTAGCCAG
>ULRE01027084.1_pt1 | contig 23151 bp, 36 predicted proteins | sample 1955141 | NCBI WGS metagenome assembly ULRE01 (sample SAMEA4835674, study PRJEB28245) | human gut metagenome | biome: gut microbiome; material: fecal sample | place: Denmark | collected 2008
ATTGGAGACGCTTTACAAGTTTCAGGTCGTTCAGTATCAGGAGCAATTAGAAAGCTTATTCAAGATGGTTTAGTTGAAAAAGTTAGTCAAGACCCAGTAGCTTATGGATTAACTGCCGCAGGTAAGGAATATCAATTTGACGACTAAAATAAAATATAGTATAATATTATTATACTACTAAATTAAATTTTAATAAAGTTTAATTTAAAATATTTTAATAAGGGAGAGAAGATAATATATGAAAAAGATGATTAATTCAGAAACTATTCAAGGTAGAGTTTATCAACATGATTTAGTAGTAAAGACAGTACAAGATAAAAATTCTGATAATTTTGGAACTGAATATATTAGTGGAAATTTAGAAATAGCAACAGATGAAGAAGGTCTAAATATTATTCCTGTACATTTTACTTATGTAACAGAAGAAACATCTAAAGGTAAAAAGAATTTAACTTTTAAAATTTTGAAGCAAATTATTGAAGAAGATAAAGCTTGGGTAACTGTAGGAAAAGATGCTGCACAATTAGTTAAAGTTGATACAGCATTAGCATTAAATGAATTTTATAATTCAAGTAATGAATTGGTTTCAGCAAAAAGAAATGAAGGTGGCTTTGTTTCTTTAATAAAAGAATTACCAGCAGAAGAAAAAGAAAGAAATAAATTTGAAGTTGATATGTTGGTAACAAACTTTACTTTTGTAGAAAAAGATGAAGAAAAGAATATAAATGAAGACTATGGTGTTTTAAAAGGAGCTATCTTTAATTTTAGAAATGAACTAATGCCAATTGATTTTATTATAAAATTACCAGCAGGTCTAAAATATTTTGAAGAATTAAACTTGTCTAATGCCGAACCTCTTTTCACAAAATTAAGAGGTAGAATTATTTGTGAAACAAAGACAACAGTTGTAACAGAAGAAAGTGCATTTGGCGAAGCAGCCGTTAAAACTTTTACAAAAAAGACAAAAACTTGGTTAGTTGAAAGTGCATCTAATACTCCATATGACTTTGGAGATGAGGCTGTTTTAACAATAGAAGAAGTTAAGAAAATGAGTCAGGATAGAGAGATTCATTTAGCAGAACTTAGACAACGTACAGAAGATTATAAGATGAATAAAGTAGCAGCAAAGCCAACATCAGCAGGTCCAAATGTAAGTGCGGCAATGCCTAATTCAGCAGCTACCGCAATAAAGCAAGGAACTTTTAATTTTTAATAGAGGGGCTTTTGCCCTTCTATATATTTTATAAGGAGATGGAGAAAGAATATGGGAATAGATTTATTATCAATTAAACCACACCAAGTTAGTCGTGATTTGAGTGGATATATCACATATATATATCGGAGCTCCAAAGGTAGGAAAAACAACCCTTGGATCTGAAATGCCTAAACCTTTGTTACTTGCTTGTGAACGTGGATATAATGCTTTAGCAGGAGTTATGGCTCAAGATATTACTTCTTGGTCTGAAATGAAGCAAACTGTTCGTGAATTAAAGAAACCAGAAGTAAAAGAAATGTTTTCTACTGTAATAATTGATACAGTAGATGTTGCCGCAGGTTATTGTGAAAAATATATCTGTAATCAAAATGGAGTAGATGGAATTAGTGCAATACCTTATGGTCAAGGTTGGACATTGTTAAAAAAAGAATTTGAAGATACTTTTAGAACTATTACTCAATTAGGTTATGCTGTTTTATTTATTGCACATTATAAAGAAGGTTCTTTTAAGAAACAAGATGGTACAGAATTTTCTACTATCAGACCTTCAGTATCAGATACTTACAATAAAATTATTGAGAATATGGCAGATATATATGGATATATGTATGTTTATAATGATGGCGGAGAAGTTCATCGTAGAATAAAACTTCGTTCAGAAGATGATACAGTAAGATGTGGCAGCCGCTTTAAATATATTGCTTCGGATATTGGTGCTGATTATAAAGATTTAGTAAAAGCTCTTAATGATGCTATTGATAAAGAAGCTCTAAATAAAGGAAATGATTTTGTAACAAATGAAAAAAATGTTTCAGTAGTAAAAGAATTAGATTATGATGAATTAATGAACCGTTTTAGTGTAATTATAGATAAATTAGTAAAATCATATTCAGAAGAAGATTTTCAAAATAAAGTTTCTCCTTTAATTGTACAAATTACAGAAAGATATTTAGGAAAAGGTAAGAAAGTAAGTCAATGTACAAGAGATCAAGTAGAAATGTTAAGTTTAATCGTTTCTGAATTAGAAGATTTAAAAGTATAAATTTAGAAATAAGTAGAGAAAGATATTTAGTTATCTTTCTCTTTTGATTTTTATTAAAAAAAATGCTATAATATAAATAGATAATTTTAAATAAAAAGAGGTGATAACAATAGCTAAACATATAGTAAAATGTTCTATTTGTAATCTTTCTTTTGATACTAATGAAGAGCCTTGGGTAAAGACAAGTTCTAGAAGATATGCTCATAAGGCTTGTGTAGATAAAAAAGAAGAAGGAAAAAGTCAAGATGAAAAAGATTATGAAAAATTAGAAGAATATATATTAAAACTTTATAATAGAGATACTCTTGGAGCAAAAATATCTAAACAAATAAGAGATTATCATAGGGATTATAATTATACTTTTTCTGGAATTCAAAAAAGTTTAATCTGGTGGTATGAAATTAAAGGAAATGTAGTAGATGAAAATCTAACTCATAATGGAATTGGAATTGTACCTTTCATATATGATGATGCAATGAAATATTTTTATAGTTTATTTTTAGCTCAATTAGTTAATGATAATTCTGATATAGGAAAAATAGCTATTGAAGAAATTCAAATTTCACCTCCTCGTGTAAGTGTAAAACCCCCAAGATTATTTAATTTTTAAAGAGGAGGAGTTATTATGAAAAGTAAATATACTGATATATCTTCAACTATTCAAGTTATTGGGAACATTTATCTAAATCCAACATTATTAGATAATGAAAATTATAAATTTTTTGAAGAAGATTTTACAGAAGAATTCCATAAAATTCTTTTTGGTTCAATATATAATTTACATGTTTTAGGTGCAACTCAAATAACAGCTAATACTATTGAGGATTATTTGACTCAAAGACCAAAAAGCTTAGCTATTTATAAGGCAAACAAAGGGGATGAATATTTAAGAGAAATATCAAAAATGTGTCAGCTTTCTACTTTTGAATATTATTATCAAAAGATGAAAAAAATGACTTTATTAAGAATGTATGACACAATAGGAATGGATTTGACTTGGTTGTACGATCCAGATAATATCTTGGATGCGAAGAAAAAGCAAGCTCAAGAAGATTGGTTGGATAATACCTCTTTGGAAACAATAGCAGATGTTATAGACGAAAGAATAACCACTGTAAAATTAAAATATGCGGCAGATGCTAAAGATGACTTTTCTCAAGCTGGTGAAGATGCGGAAGAATTAATTGAAAGGTTACAAAAAAATCCTGAGGTTGGTTATCCGATGTATGGTCCTTTAATAAATACTATAACAAGAGGAGCAAGATTGAAAAAATTTTATTTAAGGTCTGCAGCCACAGGTGTGCGGAAAAACAAGAGCTATGATTGCAGATGCTTGTAATTTTGCTTGCGATAAGTTATATAATTCTTTTACTCAAACTTGGGAAGAGAATGGAACAAAAGAACCTACGATGTTTATTACAACTGAGCAAGAAATAGATGAAATACAAACTATGATGTTAGCTTTTCTTTCAGATGTCGATGAAGCTCATATTATTTATAATAATTATTTAGAAGGAGAATTAGACAGAGTTATATATGCAGCTAAATTATTAAAAAATAGTCCATTATATATAAAAAGATTGCCAGATTTTTCTATGAAAGATATAGAGAATGCGATTAAGTATGGAATTCATGAACATAAAGTTAGATACATTTGTTTTGATTATCTGCATACAAGTATGAAGATCTTGAGCGAGGTTACGTCAAAAACAGGAATAAAAGGACTTAGAGAAGATAATGTACTTTTTATGATTTCTATCAAATTAAAAGATATTTGTAATCAATATGGGGTTTTCATTCTTACAAGTACTCAATTAAATGCAGATTATGTAACCGCACAACAATATGACCAGAACTTGCTTAGAGGAGCAAAATCGATTGCGGATAAAATAGATCTCGGTTTGATTATGTTACAGACGAGTAAAGAAGACCTAGAGGCGCTTAAGCCTATTCTTCTTAAAGGCGGATATCCTGAACCCGCTATAAAAATTTCTGTTTACAAAAATCGTAGAGGTCAATATAAAGATATTTTATTATGGTGTAAAGCTAATAGAGGTACTTGCCGCATTGAACCTATGTTTGCAACAAATTATAAATATGAATGGGTAAATATAACAGATTTTAAAATTAAGATAGATGCATCATTAGAAACTTCAGCTTTCTAGTTTAGAAAGGAGTGATTTTCTTTTGACAGAAAAAGAACAATTAGAAGATATAAAAAATAATTTAAGTTTAAATCAAATAGAAACTTTGCTATCTAATTTAGGCGGAGAACCTTATCGTCAAGAGGGAATTATTATTAGCCGTACCATATGTCATTCTGGATCAAGTCATAAACTTTATTATTATGAAAATACACATCTTTTTAGATGTTTTACAGATTGTGGAGATACTTTTGATATATTTCAGTTGATAATAAAAATCTTTCATGAGGTTGGCAAGGAAATATCATTGCCGCAAGCAAAAGACTTTATTATTAAATTTTTTAATATTACAGTAGGTAAAAAAGAAGATGAATTTGATTTTTTTTTAGAAACAGAAGATTGGAAAATAATTCAAAAATATAATGGAATAAAAGAAGAGAGACAGCAAAAACAAATTGATTTAAAAATATATGATAATAAAATTTTAACTTTTTTACCTAAACCGCACATTTTATCTTGGGAAAGAGAAGGAATTAAAAAAGAAGTTTGTGATTATCATAATATTTGTTATAATCCTTCAAGTCAAGCTATTGTTATTCCACATTATGATAAAGATAATAATTTGATAGGAATTAGAGAAAGAACTTTAATAAAAGAAAATGAGATTTATGGTAAATATAGACCAGCTTATATAAATAAACAAATGTATAATCATCCTTTAGGATTTGCTTTATATAACTTAAACAATAGTAAAGATAATATAAAGAAAATGAAAAAAGTTATTATCTTTGAACGGAGAAAAGTCTCCTTTATTATTTTCAAGTTATTTTGGAAGAGAAAATGATATAACTGCGGCAACGTGCGGCAGCTCATTAAGTTCTTATCAAGTTGATTTGCTATTAGAACTAGGGGTTGAAGAAATCATTATTGCTTTTGATAGACAATTTCAAAAAATTGGAGATGAAGAATGGAAAACTTGGACAAAAAAGTTAACTCAAATTCATCAAAAATATGGGGCTATTGTTCAGATTAGTTTTATGTTTGATAAAACTAATTTATTAGGATATAAAGATAGTCCCATAGATTGTCGGAAAAGATGTATTTTTAAGAATGTTTCAAGAACGAATTAGACTAGATTAGGTCAAAATAGATTTAGTAAAAAAAGTAAATTTTCATATATTTTTGTAAAGGAGAGTGAAAAATATGAAACAAGCTTTATCAATAGGTAAAATTACAAAGAAAACTTATTGTCCAAATTGTTTTTCTATTCTTTCTTGGGATTCACCAGAAATAGAAAAGAATGGTGTATTAAAATGTCCAACTTGTGGAAGTTTAGTGAATTATTCTAATGCTACAATAGATTTTTCTAATCAAATAGAAAAAGAAAATATTGCAATTGTTGTTAATGGAATTGCTTATGACGAAAATAATTTAGAAGAAGGATTAAGAGACATAGGTAAACATGGTGGAGAAATATCTATGAATAAAGACATTACTTTAACTAATACATTAGTAATAGAAAAGGATGCCACAATAAACTTAAATAATTCTACTTTAAATTGCGGAAATTCTACATTATTTATAAATAATGGAAAAGTAACTATTAATGGAGGAGAAGAAGGAAAAATTACTTCTCAAGCTACAACTGCAATAGAAGTTAATGATGGTACTTTAACTATTAACGGAGGAGATATTGAAACAACTCAATGGGGAGTAGATGTAAAAGGAGCAGGAAAGATAATCTTTAACAATGGAACAATAACATCTCAAGAGGGTTGTATAACTCCTTGGAATTATTCTTCTGTTGTTATAAATGGAGGTACATTAGCTTCAAAAGATAATTATGTAATAGGAACAAATGGAAGAAGTACCGAAATAGGTAAAACTAAATACATAACTATTAATGGAGGAACTCTAATAGGTAGAAAACCTGTTACTGCTGGATATATTTCTTGTGGTATTTATTCTCCAAATACAGGAAAGGTAGTTTTAAATGGCGGTAAAATATTAAGTGAAGCAGGATGCGGTATCTTAATGAGAGCTGGTTCTGTTGAATGTAATGGAACATTAATTGAAACAAAAGGTAATGAAGAAGGATGGGTTGGAGATTCTAAGCAAAAAGTAAACTGTGCAGGTATAGTTTATGATAGCTTATCTAATTATCCAGATAAGAGAAAACTTTAAAATTAAAAATAGGTAGAAATACAGAAATAAAAGCTGAAAATAAAAAAGATATTGAATTATATTTAGCTGAGGGAGATCAAGCTAATATAATAGATGATCGTAGACAATAATCCTATTTTTGGGGAAAAATCACTAGTTGATTTTTCCCCATTTTTTTGTTATAATTAAATAGAAGATTATAAAAGAAAAGATAGGAGAAAGAAACAAAATGGATAAAAAAATACTAGAATATAGACAAAAACATCATAAATGTCAGTGGTGTAAATATTATAAATATGTTTGTAAATGTCTTTTGTTAGAGATTGCTAGTTATGAAGAATGTATTTTAAAAGACAAATTTATTTATTTTTCAAATTTTCCTACTCTATGCAGATATTATGAAGTTAAAAATACAGAAGAGGAGGAAAATAAATGAAATATCAACTTGTTAAAGATATAAAATCTAATTATAATACAATAGAACAAATATTAACAAATAGAGGTATTAAAAGAGAAGAAATAGAACATTATCTAAATACAACAGACGAAGATATAAATGAACCTGAATTATTAGGAGAAGAAAATTTAAAGGCGGCAGCTATTCAGTTAATTAGGACAATTGCCGTAGGAGATCCTGCTTTAGTAGTTGTAGATTGCGATTGCGATGGATTCACCTCCGCCGCTATTTTAATGAATTATTTATATAAGATATTTCCTAGTTGGGTAAAAAATAATTTATATTATTATTTACATGAAAATAAAGCTCATGGCTTAGAAGACTGTATTGATTGGATAACAGAAAGAAATTTTCCTCTTGTTATAGTACTAGATGCACGGAAGTAATGATTATGCTTATCATAAAAAATTAAAAAAGCAAGGAAGAACAGTCATAGTATTAGACCATCATTTAGCTGACCATATTAGTGAAGATGCTATTATTATAAATAATCAATTATCTAATTATCCTAATAAAGAATTATCTGGTGCAGGAGTTGTTTGGCAATTTTGTAGATTTTTAGATAAAAAAATGAAAGGTATACACTATGCAGATGATTTAATTGATTTAGTAGCATTAGGTTTAATGGCAGATATGCAAAGTATGTTATCTTTTGAAACAAAACATTTAATTCAGAAAGGTTTTAGAAATGAGAATTTAAAAAATCCTTTTATGGATGGAATAGCTAAAAAAAATGCTTATTCTTTAGGAGATAAAATAACTCCTATGGGAGCTGCTTTTTATATTGCTCCTTTTGTAAATGCTATGGTTCGTAGTGGAACATTAGAAGAAAAACAACTTTTATTCAAATCTATGTTAACTTGGGAAGCTTTTAAAAATATTCTTTCTACTAAAAGAGGACATTCTCTTGGAGAAGAAGAAACTTTAGTAACCCAAGCTTTAAGAGTTGCAACTAATGTAAAAAATAGACAAACAAGAGCACAAGATGCAGCAATGGAATTAATAGAACATAAGATAGAAGATGAACATATGATGAAGCATAAAGTTCTATTATTTTTATTAGAACCCCGGTTTAATAGATAAAAATATTGCTCGGTTTATGTGCAAATAAGTTAATGGCAAAATATCAAAGACCTGTTTGCATTTTAACAAAAAAAGAAGAAACAGATAAATTAGGAACATATTTAACTTATCAAGGTTCAGCAAGAGGTTGTGATAAAATAGGAATAACAGATTTTAAAAATATATGTACGGAAACAGGTGCAATTATGTATGCGGAAGGACATCAACGGAGCCTTTGGTCTAGGTATTGCCGCAGAAAATATTGATACTTTTGTTCAAGAAACAGATAAAATTTTAGCAGATATGCCAAATGAGCCTATTTATTATGTAGATTATATATATGAGGGCTGTAACGTAGAAAAACAAGATATATTAAGTATTGCCGCATTAAACGACTTATGGGGAAAAAATATGGATGAACCTCTTGTTGCTGTTGAAAATTTAAAAGTATCATCAGATATGCTAACTTTAATGAGTCCAGATAAGAAGCCAACTTTAAAAATCACTTTACCTAATAAAGTTTGTTTAATTAAGTTTAATTCTTCGCAGGAAGAATATGAAAGTTTATTATCTGAAGGATATATTGCTATTGATATAGTTGGTAAATGCAATGCTAATGTTTGGAATGGCAATACTACTGCTCAAATCCAAATTGAAGATTATCAAAAAATAGGTGAAAGTAAATATTGTTTCTAACTTTTTTCCTTCTTTGATATTTTTTTAAAATAATAGTATAATATTTATATAAGAAAAGAGTGAAAAGTATGATAAATAATAATAATAATGATAATAAACAAGAAAATTTAGATATGTTAGATATAATAACAATGCTAAGTTTTATGGCTCAAATTCAAAATATAAAAGAAGATAAAGTACAAAATCTTTGGATAAATAAAGTTATAAAAACTCTTTTCCAAGAAATAAATAAATTACATTATGAAAATGAATTATTATTTAAAAAGTTAGAGGAGGTAGAAAATGCAATTAACAAGTAAACAAGAAGAAGGACTTCGTATTTGTCTAGAAAGATACAGAAGACATGAGTCATATAGTGTTATAGCAGGATATGCAGGTACTCGGAAAAAGTACTTTAGTTAAATATTTAGTTACTGCAATGCAAGCTGAATTTAATCTTTCTTCTGAAGTTACTCCAATTGGAGAAAAAGGAGATGACTTTCAATCAGATTTTTGTTATTGTGCTTATACAGGAAAAGCTTGCCAAGTTCTTCAAAAAAAAGGAAACTATCCAGTAAAAACTATTCATAAATTGCTTTGGGAGTTTTCTCCTAAAAGAGATGGAGGTTTTTATAAGAGAAAGAAAGAAACATTATCACATAAAATTGTCATTATAGATGAAGCTTCTATGATTGATGCAGAATTATTAAAAGAATTAAGCAGTCATAAAGAAACACATTTTATCTTCCTTGGAGATCCGGGTCAGTTACCTCCAATTATGAAAGATAAAGGACAAACTGGTTATGATTTATTACAATCTCCTCATATATTTTTAGATGAGGTAATGCGACAAGCTAGTGAATCAGAAATAATACAATTAAGTATGAAAATAAGAAATGGAGAACCTTTAGAATTATTTAAAGGTAAAGAAGTTCAAGTAATTTCAAAAGAAGAAGTTACTACTGGACATTTATTATGGGCAGACCAAATTCTTTGTGCAACAAATCTTGTCCGTATGGATTTGAATAATCAAGTAAGACAATTAAAAGGATTTGGTACTGAACCTGAAGATGGAGATAAAATTATTTGTTTAAGAAACTATTGGAAAAATCTTTCTTCAACGGGGCAGCCGCTTGTTAATGGAGTAATAGGCACTTTAAGAAATCCCTTTGTAACAGAATATAATCTTCCTTTCACTCCAATTCATTTTAATATGTTACAAGCTGATTTTGAATTGGATGAAGGAGAAGAGAGTGATAATTTTTATTCAAATCTATCCATAGATTATAAAGAAATTAAAACAGGAGAAAAAACTTTAAATTTTGAAGAAGAACAAGTAATGAAAATGAAACATCATGAAGATTTAATTCCTATGGAATTCGCTTATGGATACGCAATCACAACTTGGAAAGCGCAAGGTTCAGAATGGGATAATGTACTTGTATTTGAGGAAGGTTTTCCTTATAATAAAGAAGAACATAAGAAATTTTTATATACTTCAATAACAAGAGCAAAAAAGAAAGTTGTTATTGTAAAAAAATAATTTTCAAGATAGAAAATATTATATTGATATTTATTAGGAGAAATAAGTTATGAGTAAATTAATAGATTTAACAAATCAAGATTTTGGATATTGGCATGTTTTAGAACGTGCTCCTAACAATAAAGGAGGACAGGCGATGTGGTTATGTAAATGTACTCTTTGCGGAAAAACTATTAAAACAGTGTCAGGAGGTCATTTGCGAAGTGGTAGATCGACTTGTTGTGGTTGTAATAAAATTGAAAAAATGAGATTAGCAAATATTAAAGATAGAACAGGAAAAACTTATGGTTTTTTATATGTTAATAGATTAGCAAATGCTCAAGAGTTAGAATTACAAAGAAAAAGAGATGGTACTTATTGGAATTGTACTTGTTTAAAATGTGGAAGAAAAAATGTTATTGTTTTTGGAGATTATTTAGAAAATGGAGATACAAAAAGTTGTGGTTGTTTAACAAGCTTAAATGAAAGTAAAATTGCTCAAATGTTAAATACTTTAAATTTTCAATATAAACAACAATATAGTTTTCAAGATTTATTTTCAAATAGAGAATGTGATAAACTTTATTATGATTTTGCTATTTTTAATAATGAAACTTTACTATATTTAATTGAATATGATGGTATTCAACACTTTGAAAAAAATCATTTTCATAATAATTTTGATATTACACGAAAAAACGATTTATTAAAAAATAAATATTGCTTTAGTAATAATATTCCTATAATTAGAATTCCATATAATAAACCATATGATATAAATGATTTAAAATTAGAAACTACTAAGTTTTTATTAACACCAGAAAATGAAAAAGAATATTATAGAGAGGAAAAGGATATATATGAAATTAGCAATTAGCTATTTTTATCAAATTAGAAATTTTAAAAAGTATATGCTTCCTTTATCTACTGCAGTAGGCGATCCAGCTTGGTATCATGAGAACTTAGATAATAATCATATATTTATAGACAAGAGAGGAATCATTAATGGAATTCGCATCTTGCCATTACATCCACGGAGAAGAATGTAAAGGTTTGTGCGGCGGCCGCAATTGTCTTAATAAGAATTCTGACTATTGTAATTTTATTCAAGTATATCAGAAACAATTAGAAAAAATAAATTTTAAAGAATTATATAGTGATATGGAAAGATTAGCTACTGCTTTTAAAGAAAAACAACAATTAAAAGAAGATAAAGAACCAATCTTAGTTTTAATAGTATATGAAACTCCATCTAATAAATGTAGTGAAAGGCAATCTTTAATAAATTATTTTAATTCAAAAGGAATTTCTTGTGAAGAATTGAAATATCCTATTGAAGAAAACTATTAAAAATGTTATAATTATAATGTAACAAAAATAAAAGTGAAGGAGGAGAGATATGGAAGAAAAAAGAAGCCATAGATTCGAGTGCCATTCTCATACCGAGTTTAGTAACATTAGGTTACTCGATTGTATCAACCATCCCAAGGACTTAATAGATAGGGCTATCGAGCTCGGTTTATCTGGTATTGCAATCACAGACCACGAATGTTTATCAGCTCATCCAGAAGTTAATTTTTATGCACAAGAGATAAAAGAAAAGTATCCAGATTTTAAAATTGCTTTAGGAAATGAGATTTATTTAGTTGGAAATAGAGATATGGGACAAAAATATTATCACTTCATTTTAATTGCAAAAAATAAAGAAGGTCATAAAGCTTTAAGAAAATTATCTTCAAGAGCTTGGATGAATAGTTATTATGATAGAGGTTTAGAAAGAGTCCCAACTTTATATTCAGAATTAGCTGAAATTGTAAAAGAATATCCAAATAGTTTAATTGCAACTTCTGCTTGTTTGCGGAGGCGAGCTTTCTGTAAATACCTTAAATTTAATTCATGCAGAAAAAACTGGAGATAAAGAAAATGCGATATTAGCTCATAATAATATCGTTAATTTTATTTTGTGGTGTAAAGAAATTTTTGGAGAAGATTTTTATATAGAATGTGCTCCGGGAGGTTCAAAAGACCAAATAGAAGTTAATTCTAGATTAGTAAATATAGCTGCCGCCTTTAATGTTAAGATGGTTGTAGCGTCGGACGCCCATTATCTAAAGAAAGAAGATAGATATGTTCATGAAGCATATTTAAACTCAAAAGGTGGAGAAAGAGAAGTAGCAAGTTTTTATGAGTATGCTTATTTACAATCTAATGAAGAAGAAAAAGAAAATCTTGCAAAGTCTGGATTTATTGATGCTTTTGTAGAACAAATGTATGAAAATAGTTATGAAATATATAATAAAATAGAAGATTATAGTTTAGCTCATAAACAAACAATTCCCCATGTTGAAGTTACAGATTATCCTAAAAAAATTTTATCACCTGAATTAATAGAAGAATTTCCTATATTAGCAAGTATGTATAATTCGGATGATAAAATTGAAAGATATTGGGTTAATAAATGTGTTAATAGATTAGAAAAGATAGGATTAAAAAATAAACAGTATTTAGATAGACTAGAATATGAGGCAGATATAAAAAGAACTATTAGTGAAAAATTAGAAACTAATATGTTTGCTTATCCAGTAACTTTACAACATTATGTTGATTTGTTTTGGGAGTGCGGCAGCATAGTTGGAGCAGGAAGAGGAAGTTCTTGTTCAGGTTTGAATCATTATCTTTTGGGAATTACTCAACTCGATCCAATAAAATGGAACTTGCCTTTTTGGCGTTATCTTAATAAAGAAAGAATAGAGCTTGGTGATATCGATCTCGATCTTAACCCAAGTAAAAGACCTCTCATTCTTCAGAGAATAAAAGAGGAAAGAGGAAAGAATTTTAATGCAGATATTGATGATTTGAGTAGAAAAAATTTAGGTTGTACATTAATTGCAACTTTTGGTACTGAAGGAACACGTTCAACAATTTTAACTGCTTGTCGTGGTTATAGAAGTGAAGATTGTCCAGATGGAATTGAGGTTGATATTGCTCAGTACTTAAGTTCTCTTATACCTCAAGAGAGAGGGTTCTTATGGCCGCTATCTGATGTTGTATATGGTAATGAAGAAAAAGGTAGGAAGCCTAATAAGACTTTTTTAAATGAAGTACAACAATATCCTCGGGTTATTAGATATAATGAAGGGTATTGAACGGGTTGGTCAATAAAAGATCTAGCCATGCGAGTGGAGTTATATTATTGGACGAAGACCCTTATGAATTTGGTTGTTTTATGAAAACTCCCAAGGGAGAGATTATTACTCAATACGACCTTCATATGTGCGAAGCATGTGGAATGACAAAATATGACTTCTTGGTAACAGAAGCTTGTGATAAAATTACAGAGACAATTCGTTTATTACAAAAGCATAATCAAATAGATAAGAATTTAACTTTAAGGCAAGTCTATGATACTTATTTACATCCAAAAATATTACCAATAGAAGATGATAATGTTTGGACAGCAATTCAAGAGAATAAAGTTTTAAATATTTTTCAATTTGATAGTGATGTGCGGCAGTCAAGCTGCTAAAAAGATTAAACCAAGATCTATCATTGAGCTTTCAGATGCAAATGGATTAATGAGATTAATGACATCAGAGAAAGGTCAAGAATCTCCAATGGAAAAATATATTCGTTTTAAAAATAATATTGAATTATGGTATCAAGAAATGAATATGTATGGTTTAACTAAAGAAGAACAAGAAACTTTAAAGCCTTATTTTTTACCTTCACATGGAGTTCCACCTAGCCAAGAACAAATGATGAAAATCTTAATGGATGAAAATATTTGTGGTTTTACTTTGGCGGATGCGAATGCTGCTCGTAAGATTGTAGGTAAGAAACAAATGAGCAAGATCCCCGCATTAAAAGAAAAAGTAATGCAACAAGCAAAAAGTTTAGCTCTTGGTAGATATGTGTGGGATTGTGGTATAGGACCTCAAATGCGGATATAGCTTCAGTATCATACATGCGCTCGCTTACTCGTTCATCGGATTCCAAACCGCATATCTCGCAACTCATTGGAATCCTATTTATTGGAATACTGCTTGTTTAATTGTTAATAGCGGTTCTTTGATGGAAGATAGCGATTATGAAGAAGATGAAGATGGAAATTTAGTAAAGAAAAAAGAAAAAAGTGCTGATTATGGAAAAATAGCTAAAGCATTAGGAGAAATTTTATCAAGAAATATAAAAATAAGTTTAATTGATATAAATAAATCTAATTATACTTTTGAACCAGATGACGTTAATAATGAAATACTTTTTGGACTGAAAGCTTTAAGTGGAATTGGAGGTCCAGTCATTGAACAAATACTTGCAAATAGACCTTATACAGGAATTAAAGATTTCATGACTAGATGTCCATTAAATAAGACAGCAATGATTTCTTTGATAAAAGCTGGAGCTTTTGATAAAGTAGAAGAAGAATGGGGTAAACAATTAGGTGTTGAACCAAGAATAGCAGTTATGACTTATTATTTATCTCAAGTTAGTGAACCAAAGAAAAAATTAAATTTACAAAATTTTAATGGTTTAATTCAAGCAAATCTAATTCCGCAAGAGATGGAATTACAAAAGAAAAGTTATTTATTTAATAAATTTTTAAGAGGTAATCAAAAAGTTGGAGATTATTATGTATTTAACGAAGCTTGTGAATCATTTTATAATCAATTTTTTGATATAGAACAACTTGAAGTTATACAAGGACATATTTGTATTTCTCAATTGAAATGGGATAAAATGTATCAAAAGGTTATGGATGCGGCAAGAGATTGGCTAAGAGATAATCAAGAAGAAGTGTTAAGACAATATAATACATATTTGTTCAAAGAAATGTGGAAAAAATATGCAGTAGGAAGCATTTCTACTTGGGAAATGGAAGCTTTATGTTTTTATTATCATGACCATGAATTAAAAAATATAAATAAACAAAAATATGGATTAGTTAATTTCTTTGATCTATCTACTGAACCTATTATAGATACTGTTTTTAAAAGAAATGGTAAAGAAGTTCCTTTATTTAAACTTTTTAAAATAGCTGGAACAGTAATTAATAAAAATGATGCTCGTTCATCAATTTCTTTATTAACAACAGAAGGAGTTGTTACAGTTAAATTTACTCGTGATTATTATGCAATGTATGCAAGACAAGTGAGTGAAAGACAAGAAGATGGAACTAAGAAAGTCATTGAAAAAGGTTGGTTTAATAGAGGAACAAAAGTATTATGTACAGGTTATAGAAGAGACGATATGTTTATCACAAAGACTTATGCTAAGACACCTACGCATCAGCTCTATAAAATTATTAGTATTGACAAAGATGGCAACCTAGAATTAATTCACGATCGTGCAAAAGGAAAGGAAGAAGAGGAAGAATGAAACAGAGTAAATATAAAATTATTGCTCTAGTAGGTAAAAGCGGCGCTGGTAAAGATACTATATTGAAGGAGCTATGTAAAAATAGCTCCTTTCATCAAATTATTACTAGCACTACCAGACCAAAGAGAGATTATGAAAAACAAGATATAGACTATCATTTTTTAACCATAGAAGATTTTAGTCAAAAAATATTAAATGGAGATATGATAGAAGCTACTTCTTTTAATAATGATTGGTTTTATGGTACAGATATAAATGATTTAAAAGAAGATAAAATAAATGTTGGAGTATTTAATCCTGCGGGGATCGAATGCATTATAGAAGATAACCGCTTAGATTTAGTTATTGTATATATAACTGCTTCAGAAAAGACTAGATTGTTGAGAAATTTAAATAGAGAAGAAAATCCTAATTGTCATGAGATTTGTAGACGTTTTTTAGCAGATGAAAAAGATTTTAGTTATATTGAAAGTCTTGATAATATATATATTTATCAAAATGAAAATAAAAATGATTTACAAGGTATAAATGAGTTCATCCAATTATTAAATTTTTAAAATATAATGTAAGGTATATCCTTAAAATAATTTTAAATAACTAGGAGGAAAAAAATATGTATGTAAAAAAAAGAGATGGCAGAATAGTTGATTTTGATAAACAAAAAATAATAAATGCTATTCTTGCCGCATTTGAGAGTGTAGATGGCAAAATTGAAGATTATGCTTTAATTAAAGCAGAAAACATTGCCGCATACATTCAGAACTATGCTTTTGAAAAAGATAAAATCTTAGAAATTGAAGAAATTCAAGATTTAGTAGAAAAAGGATTAATGTCGCTTAAAAGAAAAGATATTGCAAAAGCATATATACTTTACAGAGAAGAAAGAACAAAAGTAAGAAATAAAAATACTTCTTTAATGCAGACTATCGCAGAAAAAATTTTAGCTAACAATGTTCAAAATCAAAATGCTAATGTTGATGAACATTCTTTTGGAGGACGAGCTGGAGAAGCAAGAGATGAACTTCTAAAAGATTATGCCTTAAATTATATTGTAAGTGATATGGCAAAAGCTAATCATCTTAACAATGAGATTTATATTCATGATTTATCGTCATACGCTCTTGGCTGTCATAATTGTTTGACAATTCCATTTGATGATATCCTTGCTAAAGGATTTAATACTCGTCAAATAGATGTTAGACCAGCGCAATCTGTTAACACTGCTTTTCAATTAGTTGCTGTTATTTTCCAATTACAATCTTTACAACAATTTGGTGGAGTTTCAGCTAGTCACTTAGATTGGACAATGGTTCCATATGTAAAAAAATCATTTTATAAACATTATATGACTGGTTTAGATTATTTATGCGGCGACCGCTCTCAATTTAATGAACTTTTATTAAAAAATTTTAATAAAGAACAACTTACTAATGATATGAGTATTGTAGATCCCGCTTACCAACTAGATGAGAGAGTATATGAGTATGCTTTGGATATGACTATCAAGGAAGTACATCAAGCAGCCGAAGGATTATTTCATAATCTTAATACATTACAATCACGCTCTCGGTAATCAATTACCATTCTCGAGCATTAATTTTGGAACGTGTACTTTACCAGAAGGCCGCCTTGTTATAAAAGCTTTATTAGAGGTTTCAATAGAAGGATTAGGAGCTTTACATAGAACAAGTGTATTTCCTTGTAGTATTTTCCAATTAGGAAAAGGAATTAATGAAGAACCTAACGATCCAAACTATGATTTATTTCAATTAGCTCTTGAATCAACAGCAAAAAGATTATATCCAAATTATGCTAATCTAGATTGGAGCGGCAATGCTGGATACGATCCACACGATCCTAAAACTTATTTTTCAACAATGCGGTTGTAGAACAGCAAATGGTTGGGATATAAATGGTTTTGGGCAATTAAAAGATGGTAGAGGAAATATTTGTCCTGTTACAATAATTTTACCAACATTAGCAATGGAAGTTGAAGGAGAAATTGGTCATAAAAATGTAAAAGCTTTTATTGAAAAGCTTGATCAAAAAATTCATGAAGCAAAAGATATGTTAATAGAAAGATTTGATTTTATTTGCAGTCAGTCCGCAGATTCTGCTAAATTTATGTATGAAAATGGTCTTATGGCGGGTTATATACCTGAAGAAGGAATTAGAAGTGCTCTTAAGCATCGGAACACTTGCTATAGGTCAATTAGGTCTTGCTGAAACATTACAAATCTTGATCGGAACAGATCATACAACTTCAGAAGGGATGGAACTTGCAAAAGAAATAGAACTTTTGTTTAAAAATAGATGTGCTGAATTTAAAGAAAAATGTAAATTAAACTTTGGAGTTTATTATTCTCCAGCAGAAAATTTAGCTTATACTGCAATGAAGAAATTTCAAAAAACCTATGGAGCAATAAAAAATGTAAGTGATAAAGATTTCTTTACTAATAGTATGCACGTTCCAGTATGGAAAGAAATGAGTCCATTTGAAAAAATAGATATTGAATCTCAATTAACAGGATACAGTAGCGCAGGATGTATTACATATATTGAGTTGGATGTTGGAATAAAAAATAATTTAAAAGCATTAGAACAAATCGTATTATATGCTATGCAAAAAGATATTCCATATTTTGCTGTTAATGTTCCAAATGATACTTGTTTGAAGTGTGGATTTACAGATGAATTTAATGATGAGTGTCCTATGTGTCATAGTCAAGAAATTCAGCAATTAAGGCGTGTAACAGGATATTTAACTCGGAAATTATAAAACAGCTTTTAATAAAGGTAAGCAACAAGAAGTAGCTCTTCGCTGCAAGCATCGCTATAATTACCCTTCAGGCGACTCCTGTGAAACTATATAAAAGTAATTTTATAATAGTTATAAAAGAAACAAGCACTTTAATAAGTAAAATTAGTGCTACTTGTCATGGAAGACAAAAAACATCAAATGGGTATAAATGGAAATATATATAGAGGAGGAAGAAAATAATAATGGAAATTTTAAGACATGGAACAACATATCAAAAGATATGTTGTGATAATTGTAACACAGAAATAGGTTTTTCTTATAGAGATGTTGAACATAAAACAATTCGAGATGTATATAATGGAACAACACATGATACTACAACTGAATTTATTTACTGCCCAGAATGCGGCAGCAGGTTAGTATTAACACTAATGATAGATGGACAAGAACGTCCGATACAAAAGCAATAAATAATGAAAAGTCAATAGAAAGAAAATCTATTGACTTTTTTCTTTTTTTATAATATAATAATAAAAAGGAGAAAAAAAATGAGAATTGCAGGAATTGATTATAATGATTTTCTAAATGGAGAAGGAGTTTGTATCTCAGTATGGTTTCAAGGATGCCCTCATAGATGTTATCAATGCCATAATCCTGAGACCTGGGATTTTAATGGAGGGCAAGAAATAGAATACTTAGATTTAGAAAAAAGGATTTTAGAAAATATAAATAAAAATGGAATTATTAGAAATTTATCTTTACTTGGCGGAGAACCTTTATGTGATGAAAATATTAAATATGCAATTAGCTTAGCGGCTGCCGCAAAACAAAAATATCCTAATATCTTAATCTATTGTTGGACAGGTTCAACTTATGAGGAATTAATTAAAAAATATGGAGAAGATATTTTTAAAAATATAGACGTCTTAATAGATGGATCTTTTGATTATACAAAAAGAGATATTACTTTAAAGTTAAGAGGTAGCACTAATCAACGTATATTGATTTTAAATAAAAAAAATAGTATAATATAAATATAAGATAAATAAAAAAAGAAAGGGGTAATAAAAATGGTAAAAGAAATTTTAATTTTTCCTAAAAATGAAGATATTTTAACAATGAAGAGTGAGGATGTAGAAGATGTTGAATCTGTAAGAGATTTAATTCAAGACTTAAAAGATACATTACATAATACAAAATCTGGTTGCGGTATTTCCGCAATTCAAATAGGAGTTCCAAAAAAAGTTTGTATTATTCATTATAATGGAAAAGATATAGCTTTAATAAATCCTCAAATTACAAGAAGAAGTGAAGATAAAGTGCTTTTTAGAGAAGGATGTCTAAGTGCTCCAGATTTTTACTCTATTGTAGAGAGAAATAAAAAAGTCTGGGTAACTTATATTGATGAAAATGGGGTTCAAAAAACAATTGACCAAGGAGGACTATTCAGTATTATTGTTCAACATGAACTAGACCATTTTGATGGATGGTGTAAAGTTTTTGATGAAATACCAGTTGCTGCTGAGAAGGAGAAAGAAGAAAAATGAAAATTATTTTCTTAGATTATGATGGGGTAGTAAATACACTTTGGTTTAATGATATTAATGGAGAACCAGATTTTAACTATCCTCAAATGATACAAGTAAACAATACTCAAGCAATAGCTTGGTTGAATAAATTATATAGAAAAGTGCCTTATTCTATTGTAGTATCTTCTACTTGGAGATTTAATAAAAACTATCAAGAAGCTTTATACAATGCAGGTTTAAATAAAGAAATTCCTATTTTAGGAGCTACTCCAAGAGGTTCTTTTAATGAAAAAAGAGGAAATGAAATTCAACAATGGTTAGATATTCATAAAGAATATGATGTTGAAGATTTTATTATTTTAGATGATGATAGTGATATGGAACATTTAATTGACCATTTAATTCAAACAGATTCAATATTGGGAATTACATATTATATATATGAACAAATAATTTCAAGATGGGGAGAAGAAGAAAAATGATAAATGGAGAAAAAGAAATGGAAAAGAAACAAATTGATGTTTCTTTAGGAACACTTTATGATGTTAATAAAAGTATAGTAAACTCAATGAAAAAATTAAGTACAGAAGAAATAGAAGAAAAAACAAAAGAAATGATAGCTTTTATTGAACAACATTTAGATAATTATTATATGTTACTTTGCAGAGAAAGAAATGATTATACAATTTTTCATAAAACATTAAAAGATAATTCTGTAATAATAAAAGAATTATTGGAATGTTTAGATGTTAGAGGAGCAGTAAAAGGATTTGATATAACTCCAGATGAATATGCTTATGAGATATGGATAACATCAGAAGAAGAAAATGAAAGTTATTGTTATTATTTCTTTCCTTATGGAACTGCAATAGTTGAATGTTAAAGGGGGAAAAAAGAAAATGAAAAAAATTATTGGAATTATTCAACCTTTTGTAGCTACTCAACAAATATATGTTTATGAAGATGGTAATAAATTAGATGCGGCAGCAGTTGAATTAAATAAAGTTAAAAATGTTGTTTTAGCTATTGCAGAAAGATTTGAAATTACAGATATTGACTTAAAAGGTCCATCTAAATTCTTAGAAGGAATAAAAGCAGATATTTTAAAAGAAGAGCTTGCTAAATATGGAGCAAACAAAATAAAAATAAATATTATTTAAAATAAAGGAGACAAAAGGAATGAAATATTTACTAGGCGTAACAGAAAAATACAGAGTATCTAATGAAAATGAAGCTTTAAAATTCATTGAAGATGCTAAAAATGATAATCGTTATGTGTTAAATAAATATGCAACACAAAAGAAAGAAATTAAACAAAAAGGCGAAGTAGTTGAAGAATATGTAATAGTATCTTTAACAAAGATTTTCAATAGCGAAAAAGAACCAACAGATGAAATAGAAATTTCTTATGAAGAAGGGAGCGCATTTTAATGGAAATTAAATTTAAAAAATTAAGTTATTTAGCAACTACACCTACTAAAGGAAGTGCGGCAGCCGCAGGTTATGATTTGTATGCCGCAATTAAGGAGAGCGTAACGATTCCCGCTCATGGAACAGAGAAAATTTCTACTGAAATTGCTCTTGAGTTACCAGAAGGAACTTTTGGTGCAATTTTCGCAAGAAGCGGACTTGCTACAAAACAAGGATTGAGACCTGCAAATTGTGTTGGTGTTATTGATTCTGATTATCGAGGTCCAGTAGTTGTAGCTTTGCATAATGACACAGATACAGAAAAACTCATAGAACCTAATGACAGAATTGCTCAATTAGTTGTATTACCTTATTACTTTTTTGATTTTAAAGAAGTAGACAACCTAGATGAAACAGAAAGAGGTAATGGTGGTTTCGGTAGCACAGGGAAATAAAAATTAAAGGAGAAAAAAGGAGATAAAAATATGGATTTAATAATTTTAGGTATTGTTGGTGTTGTAGTAGTTTTAATAATTGGTTTTATTGGAGCTAGTTATATTAAATGTCCTCCAGATATGGTTTATATAATTTCTGGTTTAAAGAAAGAACCAAGAATGATAACAGGTAGAGCAACTTTAAAAATTCCATTCTTTGAAAGAGTAGATAAACTAACATTAGAGTTAATTCAAATTGATGTTAAGGCTCAAAAAGTTCCTACTGCAGATTTTATTAACGTAGATGTTGATGCGGTAGCTAATGTTAGAATTCCAAATACAGAAAATTTAATTCAAGTTGCGGCAAGACATTTCTTAAATCAAGGTACTCGTTATATTGCAGATAACGTTCAACAAGTTCTTGAAGGTAATATGAGAGAAATTATTGGTCAAATGGCTCTTATAGATTTAGTTAATAATAAACAACTATTCTCTCAAAAGATACAAGAAAATGCAAAAGACGACATTAACAATATTGGTCTTGAAATTGTTAACTTAAATGTACAATCTTGTACAGATGAAAATGATGCTATCAATGATTTAGGTATTGATAATTTAGTAAAAATTCAAAAAACAGCTAAAATAGCAAGAGCTCAAGCGGAAAAAGAAATTAAAATTGCGGAAGCTCAAGCTGATGAAGAAGGAGCTAAAGCAAGATCTGCCGCAGATGCTAAAATTGCAGAACAGCAAAAAGAATTAAAACTTAAAAAAGCTTCATTTAAAATAGAGCAAGATAAGAAGAACGCAGAAGCAGACGCCGCATATAAAATTCAAGAGGCTGAACAATTAAAAACAATTAATGAGGCTAATGTTATGGCAGAGATAGCAAAAGCAGAAAAAATGACAGAGTTAAAAGAAAGAGAAGTAGCTCTAAAAGAAAAAGAACTTGATGCTCTTGTAAGAAAACAAGCTGATGCTGAAAAATATGCTGTTGAGACAAAAGCACAAGCTGAAAAAGCAGTTTTAATTCAACAAGCAGAAGCTAATGCAGAAAAAGCTAAGAAAGATGCGGAAGCTGCAAAACTAGAAGCTGAAGGTATTAAAGCTAAATTAGAAGCTGAAGCTGCAGGTAAGAAAGCAATTTTACTAGCAGAAGCTGAAGGTGTAAAAGCTAAGGCTCTTGCTGAGGCGGAAGGTATTGAAAGAAAAGCTGAAGCTCAAAAGAAAATGGGTGAAGCTTCTATCGTAGAAATGATATGTGCAGCTTTACCTCAAATAGCAAAAGAAATATCAGCTCCATTAAATAACATTGATAGTATTACAATGTATGGAGACCAAACTTCTACATTAATTGAAAATG
>ULRE01000253.1_pt1 | contig 22867 bp, 14 predicted proteins | sample 1955141 | NCBI WGS metagenome assembly ULRE01 (sample SAMEA4835674, study PRJEB28245) | human gut metagenome | biome: gut microbiome; material: fecal sample | place: Denmark | collected 2008
GGGTGTGCTGGGCAATCATCTGCTCAACTGCGCCGGTTTTCATGCCAAGGAGCGCGGTTTCGGTATGGCTTCTCTGAATGAAAGCAACTACACTTGGGTGCTTTCGCGCCTTGTGGTCGAGATGGAGCGTATGCCGAAGGAGTTCGAAGAGTTTACGGTAGACACCTGGATCGAGAATGTGTATCGCCTGTTTACCGACCGTAACTTTGCGGTGTGTGACGCTTCCGGTACCCCCATCGGTTATGCCCGTTCCATTTGGGCCATGATCAATATGGACACCCGTAAGCCTGCGGACCTGTTACTGATGCACGACGGGCATATTGTGGACTATATCGAGAGCGAGAAGCCTTGTCCCATCGAGAAGTTCTCCCGCATCAAGCTGAGCAATCCCGAGTGCGTGCGCACCTATCCGGTGGTGTATAGCGATATAGACGTGAACGGACATGTAAACAGTGTGAAATATGTGGAGCATGTGCTCGATCTGTTTCCGCTTGAGACCTATCGCACCCAGTATATCCGCCGTTTCGAAGTGGCCTATATCGCTGAGGGACATGTGGGAGATACTTTGCTGTTTTACAAGGAATCCTGTGGCGACGGAGTGTACGATATCGAGATACGCCGAGCCCCTGTAGCCGATGGCAAGGAAGAGACATTATGTCGCTTTAGAATATATTTTAGTAATAAATAGTAGCTTTTTATTCGTTATATAAAATAAATTTGTATATTTGCTGGCGATTAGATTTTAAATAGAAAAGAAATACCAGTAATAAACAACACAATAAAAAATTAGAAAAATGGCAGAATTGAATTTTGGCGGTGTTATCGAAACCGTGATGACCCGCGAAGAATTTCCATTGGAAAAAGCACGTGAGATTTTGAAAGACGAGACTATTGCTGTCTTGGGTTATGGTGTTCAGGGACCGGGTCAGGCTTGTAACCTGCGCGACAACGGTTTCAACGTCATCGTCGGACAGCGTCCAGGCAAGACTTACGATAAGGCAGTGGCTGACGGATGGGTTCCGGGCGAAACACTGTTCTCTATCGAAGAGGCTGCTCAGAAGGGTACTATCGTCTGCATGTTGCTGTCAGATGCCGCTCAGATTGCCGTATGGCCACAGATCAAGCAGTACCTGACTCCGGGCAAGGCTCTGTACTTCTCACACGGTTTTGGAATCACTTATAAGGAAAGAACAAATATTATCCCACCGGCAGATATCGACGTGATTATGGTTGCTCCTAAGGGTTCTGGTACTTCTTTGCGTACCATGTTCCTGGAAGGTCGTGGCTTGAACAGCTCTTACGCCGTATATCAGGATGCTACCGGCAGAGCTATGGACCGTACTTTGGCCTTCGGTATCGGTATCGGTTCCGGTTACCTGTTTGAAACTACCTTCAAGCGTGAGGTTTACTCTGACCTGACCGGTGAGCGTGGTTCGTTGATGGGTGCTATCCAGGGCTTGTTGCTGGCTCAGTACGAGGTGTTGCGTGAGAATGGTCACACACCATCTGAGGCTTTCAACGAAACTGTAGAAGAGCTGACTCAGTCTTTGATGCCTCTGTTCGCACAGAAGGGTATGGACTGGATGTATGCTAACTGTTCTACTACTGCACAGCGCGGTGCTTTGGACTGGATGGGTCCGTTCCACGATGCCATCAAGCCAGTGATGCAGAAGTTGTATGAGTCTGTAAAGAGCGGTAACGAGGCACAGATCTCTATCGACTCTAACTCACAGCCGGACTACCGTGTGAAGTTGGAGAAGGAGTTGCAGGCTTTGCACGACAGCGAAATGTGGCGTACTGCCGAGACTGTCCGCAAATTGCGTCCAGAGAATAACTAAAAAGTCAATTTTAAGTGAGTGGAGAAGCCTTTTTCCGCTATCACGAAAAACAAATATAAACGGGAGGTGTGCTTGGCATGCTTCCCGTTTTTTTTATTTCTCTTTTATCAGCCATTTCTCGATGCCACGGATGGCTCTGCTGAAGTTTAGGTCGATTTTAAAAAGCTTTCGGGGATCAGAAGCGAAGGGTAGGGCAAGGTCTGCACGACAAGGGCAATTCGATTCATTTACTCCGTTCCTTTCATCTATAGCGAGAAAGGTGAATAAAATAATTAATATTTAATAATGTTAAATTGGGGGGGGTAAAAATATTTTTTGTAATTTTAAAACGAGGCAATCGCTTGAGATGACCATGCTATTATGAAAACGCTTTTTGTAGCAAACGGGTTGGTCATTTCCGAAGGATTGTGTCTTAAATGCCTTTTTAAGGCGATGTATCATTTTTGTAAAGCAACGAGTATGAAACGAATTATTTTCTATGTTCTGCTGACCTTCCTGTTTGTGAATGTGTCTGCTGCACAAAGTGTTGATGAACGTATTGGAAATGCGATGAACAGCGAGTCCTGGCATCAGTTGAGAAAGATTTACATGGAGGAGGGGACGCATATACAAAGTCCGTTTCTGAAAACATTGTCCCGTTTCTTTGTGGCCCATTTCTATAACGAGCCGGATTCAGCCCTGCACTATGGCGGCATCCTGTTGGAGAAGTATCAGGGAGATTTGGGCGGAGGTGTGGCCAATGTATTGTATCTGATGTCGGATGATGCTGCCCGTTTGGGATTGTGGAACGATGCCTATCAGATGATGCACGCCTACAATGCGGCTCTGGCGCAGGCACAGGTACCCGCAGAACCGCTGTTTGTGGCTACGGAGAACCAATATGCGGCTTTGCGTGATGCCGGCGGCTTTCAGGTCATTAAACCGGCAAAGGAGATTCGCATCCCATTTAGTTATCTTTCCGGAAAACGCGAGAATCCGGGACTGATTTGTCTTTCCGCTCAGATTCATGGAGAAACGGTTCGGGCAAACTATGATACAGGTGCGGGAACTAACGTAATGTCGGAAGAGATGGCCCGCAAGCTGAATCTGAAGCTGTATGATTTTGCCGGTACTCAGATTGGCGGTGTTTCCCAAGTAAACAGCAAGTTTGCCATCGTAGACTCCGTTTGCTTGGGTGAAATCGTTTATCGGAACGTGCCTTTCCAGATCATTGACTTTTCAACGGGAAATGCCGAAGCCGATGCCCAGCTTAAGGAAATCGGTTTGCATTGTGTGCTGGGCACTCAGTCCATGATGCCGCTTGGCGAAATCCAGTTTGATTTTGCGAACTGTAATCTTATCATCCCCGAGAAGCTTTCCGCAAAGCCGTCTTATGCTCCCAATATTTACCGGTCTGCCGGAAATGCCTTCGTTTTGTCTTTGTATGACTGTAAGTCACAGGCAAACATTGATGCCCATCTGGACAGTGGTGCTGCTTATCACGGCCTTACCTTTAAGTATTTTGACCGTAACCGGGGTTTGTTTGAAGGTCTGGTTCCGACAGATACCTTGCGTTATGCCGGAGCCGGCGGAGTGAGTTCTGCCAAGATCGGTTATACAGACATGCATTATAAAATCGGCGACCGTATCGTTAAATCCGATTCTGTAAGAGTGGCTATGGAAGGCGATCTTCAGGGAGAAGAGTTTGATATGCTGTATGGATTGCCCGAGATGACAGCTTTTGACAAGATGATTCTTAATTTTAAGGATATGTGGCTCCGGATGGAGTAAGGCATGCAGACTATTGGATTGATAAAGTCTAAGAGCAACAGCGAATGGGAAAGTTGTGATGATATATTTTTTCCGTTCGCTGTTGCTCGTTTTGTTTGTATGGTTTGAAGAAATGTTTTTCGATAAGGTTGGTTATTTGTAAAAAGCGACGATGGCCGAATAGTTGTCGTGCGATTCGGTCTGGCAGATCCGGTCTATCTCTTCGATAATCTGCTCCGGAGAGTCATACTCCTGCATCAGGGCCTGAAGCGCTTCCGGAGTCATGCTTTTATAGACACCGTCGGAACAAAGCAGAATGCGGTCACCCGATTTTACGGGAAACTGCATGATGTCCGGATAGGCCTTTATCGGATCGTAAGAGAAGAAACAACGGTTTATCACCTCCCAACCGAAACTGTCCTCCGTGTGGTCACGTGTTTGAAACAAGAGTCCGCTGTTTTCTCTGAAAAGGTAACATCTGCTGTCGCCAACGTGTACCACTGTGAACTGTTCCTGTTTGATGCTGGCCATGACTAAGGTGGTGCCCATTTCCAGATGATGCAATTCATTGGCCTTTGCATTCAGTTCTTTGAAAGCCGAGGCACAGGCATAGAGAATCTTTTCTTTGGAGTCTTCCTGCTTTTCCTGATCCATCCAGTAGTTCATAAAGGCCGTGATCACAGTATTGCTGGCTATTTCTCCGCCCTTATGTCCGCCCAAACCATCGCAGACAATGCCGGTCCACCTTTCTTTTTCCGGTGCCTCAGACACCAGAACGGCATCTTCATTTTGCGGACGTTTTCCGGTCTTGCTGATTGTTGCATATATGATCTTCATGTTCCCTAAAGTTTAGTTTTGGTTATTGTTTTATACTTAGAAAGAGGTCATCGGTTCTTGAAGTCTATCGCCTTTGGCGTTTCAGATAAATCAGATTTTCTCCTTTTTATTTCTCCTCGATTAACCACTTCTCAATACCACGGATGGCATTGCTGAAGTTTACGCCGATTTTAAAAAGTTTCCGGGAATCGGACGCAAAGGGTAGGGCATAATGCTTTTCGTTGATCTGGCGCAAGGCTTCTTCGGCAGTGCCTTCCAGCTTGAACTCCATCACATAAATATAGTCCGTGGTCTGCACGACAAGGTCAATGCGACCTTCCGAAGTATGGTATTCCGCCTGCGTGTAGAATCCCAAAAGTTTGAAGACAATGAAAAGCACATTCTGATAGTGGCGTTCCAGATCACGTGCCAGCTATCAGCTCAGTCTTGTCCACATAACAGTAGCCCTCTTTGCGGAGGTCTTCAAAATTCTGTATGCCTACCGGATATTTTCGGATCATCATGCGTTCTGTTTTTGTATCCTTGTTTATTTACAAAAATAGCGTTTTCTCTATGGATTCGCAAATTATCCATTGATTTGCTTCGTTTCTTTCATCTGAATCGTGAAAAGCTAAGAAAATAATTAATATTTAATAATGTTAAAATGGGGGGGGTAAAATGTTTTTTTGTAATTTAGAATCGAAAAAAATAGCTCGTAATCAAGCTTTACTGTGATGAAAGCACTTAAAACCAAAATTTAAGACCATGAGAAAATATCTGCTTCTTTTCGCCTTGCTTCTTCTTTCGCCCTGTTTGGTGAATGCTCAGGGACTGTTTACCGTGAAAGCAAAGATCATTTCTTCTTTGGATTCACTGCCGGTATATTCCGGTGTCTGCAAAGTTTTTAATGCCCGTCAGGAAAAGATTCTGGAGATTCCATGGAAGGAAGACGGACTGGTGTCGATGTATATTGGAAATCCCGGTAAGTATGTCTTTCAGTTTCAGGCAGACGGATATGTGGCAAAAGATTATGCGAAAACCATACTCCAGTCAACCGATTTGGGAACGATTGCCTTGAAAGACAATATGGTGCGCCTGAAGGTAGTCACAGTGGAGGGGAAGGCACGCTTCCAGATTGTCAAAGGAGATACGACCATTTATAATCCGAAAGCCTTTGCCATGACACCGGACGCGACTCTGAAAGACATGGTCCGGCAGATACCCGGAATGGAAATACGGGCGGGGGAACTGGTATGGCATGGAAAGACCATCGACCGTATTCTGGTAAACGGACAGGACTTTTTTGGAAAAGACAAGTCCATTGCTTTGGAAAACCTTACGTATGACGCTATTGACAAGGTGAAGGTTTATGACAAGCAAAGTGAGTTTACGGAAAAGACCGGTATTGAAGACGGAGATAAGAAGACTGTGATGGACGTGGCACTGAAGGATAGTCATAAGGCCCGTTTCATCGGAAATCTGCGTGCCGGGGGCGGTACGGAGGAACAATATCGCTTGGGCGGTTTCGTGACTCGTTTCACAGACCGTCTGCGTACTTCCGCATTGGCGGAAACGTCCTCACAAATGCCTACCATGATTGATATGGGCAGCGGCAGACTGTTGGGAAGTGGCACGCAGACCGGCAGGAATCATAACCAGCAGTATGCCGGCGAAGTGGTGTGGAACAACGGAAAGCCCAACAATAAGGCAGGAGCTCTGAATCTGAACACACACGTGAAATATGCCGTGTATGACAAGTACAATGAGTCGCTTCGTTCCGAAGAACTGTTTGTTCCCCAAACGGATGCCGTGTTCCACTTGTCGCAGCTTAAGGAGTCGGAAGTATGGAAGGAGCTGAACGCCAAAGTCAATCTGAAATGGCAGATGACCGATAAGGTTTATGGCAGTATGAATCTGGTCTTCAATAATGTCTGGCGTGACTTGGAAAGCCGCAAGCGTATGGCTGCTTTTAGAAGTACCCCCTATGGTGGAAATGCCGATGTTTTGGACGAATTATGGCAGGAAAACCCCGAAATGATGGAACTGGCCATTCACCGGAACTGGCAGAGTAGTGATGCTTCAACAGATCAGAATCAGATGCAGTTCGACGCGACAATCATCCATAATCTGAAGCCGGGTCGCAGAAGCCTTACCTGGTATGGCGGTTTCCAGCGGGGTGTGAAGGATTACAGTCAGTACACCCTGTCGGACATTGTCTATTACGATACCCGAAGCACAGAGGTGAACCGCCAGTATATTCCTCAGGATGAGTTTCGCATCTGGCTCAATGGTACCGTGCGCTATACGGAAACATTGAGCAAAAACCTGTCGCTGATTGCCGGATACAGTTATCTGCATACGTATGACAAGAGCGACCGTCCTCTGTTCCAGTTGGATTCTTTGGGCGGAGATTGGGCCGGAGCCGACCGTCCTTTGTGGAGCCTGCCCGAAGGAGATCTGTTGCAGACGGCGTTGAACCTGCGGAACAGTGTTTATTCCAAAAGGTACCAGCAGAATCATGCCGTGGAGTTTAAACTCAGTTATCGGGGAGCGAAGTGGACCGCTGTGGCCGGCCTTGTGCTCCGTCCGGAACAGACCCGGCTGGAATATCAGCGCGACCGGATTGATACTTCTATCGTGCGGAATCTGTTTTATCCGGCACCGACCCTTTATTTGAAAAGAGTGATCGGAAACAAGTTCGTGCTTGATGCCAATTACAGTGCGGTGGAGAAATATCCCGATCTGGTCAACATGCTGGATTATGTGGATGATACGGATCCGTTGAATGTCAGTCGCGGTAATCCGAACCTGAAGCCTTCGTGGACGCATAACGGCTCGGTGAACTTCCGTTACTATAATTCGGCCAATGAACTCTCCATTTCAAACAATCTCCGTCTGACGGCATCTGATCAGGGCATGAGCAGTCTGCTGACTTATAATCCCGAAACGGGAGTCCGTACGATTACGCCTCAGAACGTAGACGGAAACTATTCTTTGAATTACAGTGGTAATGCCAATATTCGTCTGGACGAGAAAGGATGGTTCCACCTTTCACCGTACTGGTCGGTAGGTCATCAGAAATATCACAATTTCATTCAGTTGGATGCGGGCCGGTCGGTAGAGAGCGCCACTTCTGTGCTACGTGGTGGAGTGTCTGCGCAGGTGGCTTATCAGAAAGGAAACACGCGCTTTACTCTGTATGGAGGCTGGAACGGTGAGGATCTGCAAAACAATATGGATGCAGACTTCAAGGAGTTTCATTACACCGGAAATTTAGGTTCTGTGCAGATGTTTGAATTGCCATGGACCATCCGTGTCTATTCTGATCTGGACTTGTCCTGGAATCGTGGTTATGCCCATGCTCCCATGAATAAGATGGAGTATGTGTGGAATGTGCAGCTCAGCCGTTCCTTCCTGAAGAAGAATAGTCTGACACTGACTCTGGCGGGTTATGACCTGTTGCGCGGAAAGCAGAACAATTGGTATCAGGTATCCGATTACTCTACGGTTTACAGCCATTATATGTATGTCAATTCTTATTTCATGCTTGAGGCAAAATACATTTTCTAAATCCTTTTTTCAGAGTGATATGAGCCCCGAAAGTTAGATAAAAACTTTCGGGGTTTTATCATTTTGCCACCTCTCTATGTAATATGTAAGATGATACCCATTTTTAAATAAAAAATCTGTGCTATGATGCAACTAAAAATAATCTTTATAGAAAAATTTATATTTAATAATGTTAAATTGGGGGGTAAAATATTTTTTTGTAATTTAGAAACAAGAAAAATTATCTTTTAATAAATACCTGTCTTAAAAACACATTGAATATGAAGAAAGGTCTTGTTTTATCCTTGGGCTTTTTCCTGATAATTGGCCAACCTCTTTGTGCGCAAAAAGTAAAAGGGGGACTGATTTGGGGAGAACTTCGTGATCAGATTACCCGAAAATCGTTGATCGGTTCAAAAGTTACGCTGCTTACAGCCGATAGTGTTGCCATAGATTCTCTTGTGACGACAAAGGATGTCTGTACTAACAACGTGTGGGGAGCCTGGTACTTCGAAGTGCCAAAAACAATGGAAAAAAGCATTTTGAAATTTGAATACGAAGGTTATGAAACTTGTTATCTCAATGTACCGGCCCAAACTTTTAAAGGACGTAACAACATGAAGCGCTTTGACGCTTACATTCGTCGTCTTCCTCGTACTCGTAAACTGGGGGAAGTTGCTGTTAAGGCTACCAAGGTTAAGTTTTATATGAAGAAGGATACGCTTGTTTTCAATGCTGACGTATTTCAGTTGGCTGAAGGTTCTATGTTGGATGCATTAATCAGGCAACTTCCGGGAACGGAACTGAAAGATGATGGACGTATTTTGGTAAACGGACGTCAAGTGGAGAGCCTGTTACTGAATGGCAAAGATTTCTTCAAAGGTAACAATCGCATTATGTTGGATAATCTTCCCTCATACATGGTTAAGGATGTTCGGGTTTACGAAAAACAAGGCGATATCGGTAAGATGATGGGCAAGAAGGTTGGTGATGAGCAATATGTGATGGACGTGAAATTAAAAAAGCAATACAGCATCGGTTGGATTGCCAATGCAGAAGGGGGATACAGCACAGAAAACCATTATCTGGGACGTCTCTTTGCTTTACGTTTCACACCTCAGTCACGTGTAACCGTGGTGGGTAATATTAATAATGTCAACGATACCCGGAAACCGGGACAGAATAGCGAATGGACGCCGGAAAATATGCCGAGCGGTACGCTTACTACAAGGATGGTGGCAGCCGATTACATGATAAAGGATAAGTATCATCGTTATGAACTTTCGGGAAATGCGGAGGCAAATCATTCCGATGCCACGAATTTGACGCAGAAGGCTAATGAACTGTTTCTACCGTCGGGTAATACTTACGAGCGTAGTGAAAGCCGGACTAAAAATCATAATGTTCGGGTGAATACAAATCATACTTTTGTCTTTACACCCAAAGAAGAGCTTAGATTTATGATTGCTCCTCGTTTCAATTATAACAGACAAGAGGGTAGCAATACTGATGTCGCTGCTACTTTCCTGAAACATCCGGGTGAATATACTACCGCTGCTTTGATTGACAGCATCCGGAATCCGCAGGCAGGAGACCTGTTGCGTCGTCTAGCCGTAAACCGTACACTGACAGACGGCCTTTATAATAGCAGACGGTATAATGGTGGGATTTCATTCTCTAATGTGATCAAATATGGCGTTGATATGATTGAAATCAATGGTTCTGTGAATGCTTCGGATAACCAGCGTGAAGTGTATGAACACTATTTGCTTGATTATCCTTCGAATGCTTCTCTTTCGCCTGATTACCGGAATCGTTGGATCAACGGACGCCCGGACCGTTCTTTAAATTATAAAGTACGGGCTGCCTATAGTTATTGGCCGGCAGGCCGTGGCTGATACAGCCAGGCTACACATTCGGGCAGAATTATTCTCATAAAGACAACACCATTTATCGTTTGGAGCGTTTGGCCGGTTGGGGATATGGGACAGACCATCCGCTTGGTATGCTTCCTTCAGAACAGGAACAGTTGGTTTCGGCCATGGATCAACAAAACAGTTATGAACGTCGTGAAACGGATACATGGCATACTGCGGAAGTCTATATCAAGAATGATCATTGGGCAGACAGTACTTGGAATTATTTTCATTTTGATGTGAGATTGCCACTTACCATGACTCATAATCGTTTGGATTATATGCGTGCGGACTATGATGGAGTGACGACACGTAATACCGTATTTTTCCAGCCGTCTGCGAAAGTGGAATATAAATGGCATAATCAGCAAAGAAGTGTGTCGTTTAACTATAATATGAAGCAGTCAGCCCCTGATATGCAAGACCTTCTCGACATCGTGAATAACGAAGATCCACTCAATATCTATCATGGTAATTCCAGTCTGAAAAATACGACGAGCCATACTCTCCGTTTGGATCATAGTAATAATAATCCGGGCAAGCAGCGTTTCTTTGGGGCTTATGCAGCGTATAGCGTCACACAGAATGCCAAAGCTATGGGATATGTTTATGACCGGTCTACCGGCGTTCGGGTCTATACTCCCGAAAATGTGAACGGTAACTATTATATTTATGGTGGCGTAAACTATTCCATGCCACTGGATAAAAAAAGACGAATCACTTTTAGTACCTGGACCTTCGGTCAGATATTCCGGGGTGTGGATTTGATCTCTACCGAAACGGGCGTTGCCCCTTCACGTTCCTCGGTAAATACTTATTGGGCAACAGAAACCGCAAAACTTGATTTCCGTTTGAAACGGTTTATGCTTGGTGTCAAAGCTTATTGTTCCTGGAGTCGGGCTATCAGTGAGCGTGAGGATTTTAATCCTTTCACGGTTTGGGACTTCAATTATGGACCAACTGCTCAGATAGAACTTCCATGGGATATGCAGCTGGCTACCGATCTTACGCTTTACAGCCGTCGTGGATATGATGATCCCGCAGCTAATACCGATGATGTGGTCTGGAATGCCCGTCTGTCCAAGCGTATTTTGAAAGGAGGTTTAACCTTCTCGATAGATGCTTTTGATATGCTGGGACAACTTTCTAATCTGACACAGACTGTGAATTCGCAAGGTCGCTTCGAAACTTATCGAAATGTTATTCCGCGTTATGTGATGTTCCATTTGATATACCGTTTGAACATAAAGCCTAAGACGCGTACTTTCTGATGTTTTGCTTCGCCCGTTTTTCATATTTATGGAAAACGGGCGAACTTGGTAAGGATATGGATTTTCGTGTTGTATTCCTTTTTTCAGATCATCGAAATGAACGGCAAATTTCATTTCGATGATTTTTTAATTTCATCAGGACGAAAAAAATCAGACCTTCTCATCACGAATCAGATTGAAGTGAGGATATAAAAAAAGTGCACCGCCGAGCGATGCACTTTTTTATGGAATATTGTGTGAGACAAATTCGTGAATTAATAGAACAGATATCTGTGATCCATCACTTCTGCCTTGTTATACAGGTCCATGATGAACTGACCCATACCACGCATGTTCTTGCTGTTCAGCATACTCTCTTCGTTCTTCACGTCCATCTTCTCCTGACCTTTGGTCTTGTTCAGCACCTGGAAGGCATATACACCAGCCATACCCTTGATGCCACTCTTGAACTGACCCTTGGTAGCCTTGTCGGCAGCACCGTTGATGGCAGGCTCGTTGTTACCGGTAGCGCTTACGAACACCGGAGAGTTGAAGGTTACATGTTTTACAGTGTCTACCACAGCACCGGCCATCTGTTTGGCATCGTTCACGCTCTTCCAAGAAGCCATCTTGTCAGCAATCTGCTTGGCCTTCTTGTCGTTGATCACTTCGCGGGTCAGGATGTCCTTCACGCTTTCCATTGAACGGTATCCGGCAGGATTTACAGCTGTAAGAGCAACAACCAACATGTTGTCATTGTTGCCGCACTCATACATCTTGGAAACGCTGTTTACGTCAGTATCCTCGTTGAACAACCATCTCAGAGCCTCGCTGGTGTTGCTGATACCGGCAACATTGTGCTGGTTGCTGAGCATGTCCTTCTGAGTCATCAGCTGATAACCGGCCTTGGCTGCGTTGGCTTCCATCTCTTCGAGAGTTGGGTTGGCTGCCAGGAACTGGCTGAAGTCGTTGTAAGCCTTAGAGTAAGTCTCGTTGCTGAAGGTTACCGGGCATTTTACGATAGCTACATCGAATTTGTTCTGCATGCTGCGACGGTCTGTTACCTGCAGGATTACGTTGGCCTGAGAAATCTTCAGGTTCTGCAGTTCGTTGACAGCACCGTTGGTTACGGCCTTGATATATTTCAAGTCTTCCGGACCCATAGTTGCGCCTTCGTAGTTTCTAGAAGTGATCCAAACCTTTTCGCCGGTCTGGCCATACTTCTTGGCGATAGAATCAAACGGAGTTCCGTTGTTCAGGGCTGTCATGATGCTGTCGGCAGTCTTGGCATTGGTAGCCTCGTCGGCTCCGGCAATCTGAATCTGGCGATACTGGATTGAATCCGGTGCAGAAACGCGGTTCATCAGTTTCACAACATTGAAAGTCTGGTCACCCGGATTGTAGTATGGGCCGAGCACCTTGTTCAGAGTCATGGTGTCGAGCTGTACGGCTACGTCACCTGGAAGAGCAGCCTTGCTTACAGGAATTTCAGAGTAGTTTACCAGAGATCCGCTCTCGCGTACGATCTTGCTGATGTTACCGCCCTCGGCCAGCTGCTTGCTTACCTCGGTCATTTCCTTCTTCAGCTCGGCCTTGTCCTTCTCGCTGGCTCTAACCTTAACGCTGATATATTTGAAGTCGCGGCTTTCGCTGAACTGCTTGAAGTTCTCCTTCATTTCCTCATACTTGGCTTTCAGGTCGGCATCCTCTACCTTGACGGTGCTGTCGGAGATGGTGGTGAAAGGAACTGAAGCCAGCAGCAACTCGCTTTCGTTAACGTGGCCTTCGAAATTCATCTTGGCGGCTACCGGGTTGCTGATTACTGAGTGAGCCAGCAGAGACTGGTACTTGTTGACAAGTGCTTCCTGCTTGATGCTCTTTTCGATGAACTGCCACATCTTGAACATGCTTTCGTAGTACTGGATGTACTCAGCCGGCATCTGTGACGGGTTCTTCTTCATATTGTCATAGTCTGTGAGGAATTTCTTCAGCATGTTTACGTCGAATGCACCGGTCTTCTCGTTGCGGAACGGAGTCTGCATCAGATACTGGCTGCGTCCGTTGTTGATGATTTCCTGCAATTCGGCGTCGGTCACGGTCAGACCCAGCTTCTCGGCCTCATGCTCGATGAGCTTGTTCTGAACGAATGTGTTCCACACCTGGTCTCTGATCTGAGTCATTTCTGCTCCGTCCAGAGAGTTGACTCCACGGGTTAACTTAACTACTTCAGAGTACTCGTCTACCAGGCTTTGGAAATCCTGATAGGACAGCGACTCTCCGTAAATTTCACCTACTCTCTGTTTGCTTTCTGCTGAGGCAGACTGCATAGAGCGGAAGAATTCTTCGGCGATGAATGCAAACAACGCCAATCCCACAACGATCATAAGAAGTGGGCCTTTGCTTCTGATTTTTTGTAAAGTTGCCATTGGTTTAATTATGAATTTTTGTTATTTATTTTTCCATAAAAGCGTACGAAGATACAAAAAAACCTTCAAAAGAAGGATTTTTTCCCCGAAAAAATGTTATTCAACGACTTTCAGGCGCACCAATTCAATCTTCGTCATGGTGTTTTTGACGATTTTGAACTCGTATTTTCCAAAGGAAACCACTTCGTTGAGTTTGGGGAAGCTCTGGTACTGGTGCAGGATGAGTCCGCTTACTGTTTGGTAATCATCCGATTCCGGAAGGTCGAGGTCGAGCAGCTCGTTTACTTTTTCGATTTCCAGACGGGCGGAAATCAGGTATTCGTTGTGGTCCAGTTTTTTGGCAATGTAGTTTGAGGTGTCGTGTTCGTCTTCGATGTCACCGAAGATTTCCTCTACAAGGTCTTCCATGGTTACAATGCCCGAGGTTCCGCCGAATTCGTCCACGATTACGGCCAGTGACTTTTTCTGCTGCATGAATGTCTTGAGCAGTTTCTGGGCCTGCATGGTTTCTGGTACAATGGGCACCTCGCGGATGTTCTGCTGCCACTGGTCGTGTATCTTGAACATTTCCGATGAGTGGATGAAGCCTACGATGTGGTCGATGTCTCCGTCGTAGACGATGATTTTCGATTTTCCGCTTTCCACGAACAGGTTCTTCAGCTCTTCGAGTGAGGCTGTGCGGTCGATGGCCTGAATCTCCGTACGCGGCACAATGCAGTCGCGCACCTTTACGTTGGAGAATTCCAGAGCATTCTGGAAAATCTTCACTTCTTCATTGATTTCCTCCTTGTCCGTAGTGCTGTCTATGCTCGACTGGATGAAATAGTCCAGATCCACTTTGGTGAAAGCCTGCTCGGTCTGGTCTTTGCTGGTGTTCAGGCCCACAATGCGGAGAAACAGGCGTGACAGTCCGCTCGTAAGTTCTGATATCGGATAAAGCACCACATAGAAGATGAATGCCGGGAAGGCAAAGATCTTCATCATCTTGTTCGGATTGATCTTAAACAGGGTCTTGGGCAGAAATTCGCCCGTAACCAGTACGATCAGGGTGGAAATCAGCGTCTGGATAATCAGTTTGGCACCTTCGTACTGTCCCAATCCGAGCGGTTCGAGCAGGTAAAAGTCGAGCACGCCGGCCATGAGAATACCGTAGACGACCAGGGCGATGTTGTTGCCCACAAGCAGGGTGGAGATAAAGTTGTTGGGATGCTCGTAGAAGATGTCGAGCACCTTGCTGGTGAAGCTCTGCGAGGACTTTTCCAGCTCATAGCGGAGTTTGTTGGAGGACACAAAGGCAATCTCCATGCCGGAAAAGAAGGCGGAGAGCAACAGGATAAAAGCTATTTCCAAAAATATTATTCCCATAGTTTTAAATTGGTTTGGCCGGTCCCTGGCGCACCACGGAGTCTTGCGGGCTGGCCGAGCCGGCATCGTTAAACGGCAATGAGCCTTTTGAATTGTAGAATGTGTAGCGGGTCATCTGCTCGTTCGAGCGGAAACGGGTTCCTTCCACCTCGCGTTCGGGGGTGATGATCCGTACATACATGTTGGAGTACACTTCGTGGCTGGACATGTCCCAGAACAGTTCTTCGGTCTTGAAGACAGTACCCTCCACGTTCCGGACTACAACGCGTCCGCGCAGCTCCCAAAGTTTCTGGTTATAACAGTATGCGGTGTCGGCCTGGACGAACCATTCTACATGAAAGGTGGTGTCGAACTTCTCCAGAAGCAGTCCTTTCAGGAAGGTCCATTTTGGCGGGTTGGTGGTGTTGTAGATATTCCAGTTTTCGGCAATGATCTTGTAGCGGATGATTCCCGAGTCGGAAATCAGGTTGCTGATGCCCTTGGCCTGCATGAAGGGGAGGGAGTCTTTGTCGCTGACTGCGGGTGCCGTATGCACCTTTTCGCCCGAACATGAGGATATCAAAACATGCATAGCAGTTATCAGAAGTATAACTGCTATGCATGAAGTTGAATTCATATAATTATGTTTCTTTGCCGTCATAAAGCTTAGTTGATCTTCCACTTCATAAACCATTTCTCATTGAAGGTGATGCCCACGTTCAGACGGAGATAGTTTTCGGTAATCATGGATGTGGCGCTCGGGCTACAATGCAACCATTGGAAGGATACGTTGACCACCGAGCGGTTGTTGATATTGTTGGTGATGGGCAGTCCGAATCCGGCAGTGATGCCATATTCGCGCGGACCGTCCTGACCGTTTACCTTGACGTATGGGGTGCTGTATGAAGCTCCTATCTTGTATTCCACGCGTTGCAGGTAGCGGCGGCTCTCGCGGTTAGGTACAAATTCGGCACCGATCACAGCCTTCGTGCGGTTCAGGAACTGTCCCTTTTGTGCGGCATAGACCGAAGTCTTGTCGTCGATGGCAGGCATGACACAGTCTGCCCACTTTTCGTGATGCACATCGGCACCGACGCTCCACTGGTTGTTGTACTTCCAGTTGATACCCACACCGAAACTGTATGGCAGCTGGAAGGCATTCGGAGCCACTTGTGTGGTGGAGTCGCTGTTGGTGGTATGGGTCAGCACGGTGGCTGAATTGTTGATTTTGTGTCCGATTCCGGCAATCGCACCGATGGTCAGCAGGTTCTTCTTGTTGATAGGAATATCATACTGAATACCGAGGTCTACCTTGTAAGTGGTGATATCGGCATTGAACTGTCGGTACAGATTGTTGGCATTGGCATCGGCCGAAGAGCCGTTGTATAAAGTCTGGCTCACCGTGTGGTAGTAGTTACCCCACAGATAGCTCACGTTGGCACCGATGGAAAAGTTGCGGAACGGTTCCCAACCGATACCCGCATACAGCTGATGGATACCGCCGTCGCCATAATATGTTGACTGGTTGGTGATGGTATTGCCCGAAACATAGTCCGTGCCCACATGCTGCGATGTGGTGAAGTTGTATCCGATGCTGGAATAGGGAACAAAACCGAAAGAAAAGCCCAGGTGCTTTCTGATGCGGAACAGGGCGTTCACATAGTCCAGTGAGGTGTTATGTGCGTTGACACTGGTGCTTCCGTCGCTGAAATTTCCGTTTTGCAGAGACATACCCACATCAAAGATAAAGGTAAGGGAGTCTGCCTTGGAGTAGGATGCCGGGTTGAGCATGTTTACGCGATTGCCTGCGTGCAAGCCGATGCCCAGTCCGCTCATGGCTTTGTTGAAACCCTGTGACTGGTCATCCAGCATTCCCAGTCCGAAACGGGAGTAGGGGGAATTGGTTCCGTTGGTCTGTGCTGTGGCCGGGAGAATTTGTGCTCCGGCGAGTAATAAACTATAAAGAATCTTCCTAGAACTTTTCATTGTTGAAATTTAATATTCTGTTTAGTCCCCTTGGAACGAGGTATTTGTCTGCAAAGATGATATTTTTTATGCTGGAATCAAAATTAAAGTCGTCTCCTCCAGTTAAAAAAACCAAAAGATCCGGATACTTTTTCCGGAAGTGGCGGATATAACCCTCTATCTCAAAAGTCATTCCGGTGATTACTCCCGAGCGCATGGCCGTTTCGGTGTCATAACCCAGTTCCGGGGTGTCTCCCTTTCTGTCGATGAGAGGCAGCTTGGCGGTGAAGGTGTGCATGGCCTTCAGGCGCATCTGCAATCCCGATGTGATGTTTCCGCCCCAGTAATTTGCCTGACTGTCAATAAACTCATAGGTGAGGCAGGTGCCGGCATCAATCACGAGGATGTTGCGTTCCGGATACTGCATGTTGGCCCCGATGGCGGCGGCCAGACGGTCGGAACCCAGCGTGTGCGGCGTGCGGTAACGGTTCTGTATGGGAATTGGGGTAGAGGCGTTGAAATATAAAATCGGGAAATCGACAGATGCCAGCTGCTCCTGTACCGTAGCCGACAAGTCGATGACCGAGGCGACAATCCCCTTTTTAAATTTATATTTCTTTATGAATGAGCCCAGTGCCTCCAACGAATCATTGGAGGTTCTGATTTCTTCGACAGGGGTCTCTCCATCGAAGGCTACCAGTTTGGCGAGCGTATTTCCTATGTCAATAATTAGATTCACTTTCTTTGATATATGCCTTTTGGCCTGCAAAGTTATATAAAAATGATTAGTTGTGCTACCTTTTTTCTATATTTTGCGTGCTGGAGTTACAGATTCTTTCCGATTTGAATGTTTCGTCAAATAATGTACGCTATTTTGCCATTTTTACCGAAATTCGTAGGTGTCGTGTTGATATATTGATTACTTTTGCACGGCTTTAATGAAAAGTGTTGCTTTTTCTTTTGCCCCAAAGTATGTGATTTATGAAAAAGATTTTTTTGTTTTTGTGGTGCATTTGGAATATCCTGAGCGTGCAGGCGCAGGATTTTGAACGCGATTCCATTGAGTTCAGTCTGCTCACCTGTTCGCCTTCTTCCGAGATTTATGCGTTATACGGACATACGGCTATCCGTTACCGGAATGTAACAACCGGTGATGACTGGGCCTTCAATTACGGACTGTTCGACTTTGATTCGCCGAATTTTGTGTGGCGCTTCACCAAGGGTGAGTGTGACTATGAGTTGGGGATCATCCCTTACGCTCCGATGGAAGATTATTATCGTCGCCGTGGCTCGGCGGTCTATGCTCAGGTCCTGAACCTGACACCCGCAGAGAAAGAGAATCTGTTTCGCCTGCTGATGATCAATTATGAGCCTGAAAACAGAAAGTATCGCTATAACTTCCTTTATGACAACTGTACGACCCGGGCGCGCGACCGCATTGAAGAGGCTGTCAACGGCGAGGTGGTTTACAAGGAACATGCCGGACGGGTACTCACTTACCGGCAGATTATCCACCAATACACGGCAGAAGCTCCGTGGGCCGAGGTGGGCAATGACCTCTGTCTGGGTGTCGATGCCGACAAGCCTATTACGATGCGTCAGGAAATGTTTGCACCTTTTTATATGAAGGACTATGCTGCTCAGGCTGTGATACGCACGACTGATGGCAAGGAACGCCCGTTTGTCTTGCGCGAGGAAACGCTTGTTCCTCTGCCGGCACAGGCTGTGGAGCCTACGGGAATGGCCCGCATCTTCTCTGAATATCTGACTCCGGTGGTGGTGGGAACCCTGCTGTGCGTCGCTCTGCTGATATTGGGCGTGTTTCAGTATCGCAAGAATAAAATCTATTGGGGCGTGGATGTGTTCTTTCAGTTGCTGGTGGCTCTGATGGGTTGTGTGGTTACCGTGCTGTTCTTCTTCTCGGAACATCCTACAGTGGGGTCAAACTGGCAGATTCTGTTGCTGAATCCTCTGCCCTTCCTGTTCTTGCCGCGGATCGTAACGTGCGCCATACATCGGAAGAAAACACGAATCCATGAGGTATATACTGTGTGGTTAATATTTTTTATGATCTTTTCAGTATTTACTCGGCAGGACTTTTGTGCGCCGGTTGTATCTTTGGCATGTATTTTGTTGATACGATCATTAGGTTATATCCTTTATTATAAGAAAAATCAAATAAAATAAGATAATGCATTTAAAAAACTATCGTTTACTTACTGCCCTGATAGGAGCGTGGATCTTGTCCAACGCTTCGGCACATGCGGCTTCGGATGCGCCGCGTCTGGTGGTGAGCATTACGATCGATCAGTTGCGCTCTGATTACATGCAGGCCTTTAAATCGCTGTATGGCGAGCGGGGGTTCAAGCGTCTGATGAAAGACGGATACGTCTGCCTGAATGCGGAATATCCTTTTGTCAGTCCGGACAGAGCTTCGGCTGTGGCTTGCCTGTTTACCGGCGCTTCGCCTTATGAAAACGGTATTGTGGCGAATATGTGGATGGATCGCAAGATTCTCCGTCCGGTGTTCTGTGTGGACGACGAGAAATATCCTTCCCTTCCTAAGGGTACGGCTTCCTCGCCGCAATATCTGCGTACTTCCACTCTGGTGGACGAACTGAAGATGGCTTCGGCCGGAACCGCGCAGATTTATGCCATTTCGCCTTTCCGCGATGCTGCAATTCTGGCGGCAGGTCATGCAGGCGATGGCGCTTTCTGGATTAATGACGAGACGGGACAGTGGGTCACTTCCTCATATTATGGTGGATATCCGGCGTGGGCCAGTGCTTACGATCGCACCAATCCGTTGTGGGAAAAGGTTGGCGAGTTTAAATGGACGCCGACCAACGACCTGGTAGGTAACTTCAATTATCTGCTGGGCAGTGCCGTAACCAATTCCTTTGAACATCGTTTCAAGGGAGACCAGCGCATCTCGCAGTTCAAGACTACCGGTTGTGTCAATGAGGAGGTGAATAAGTTTGCCAAAGTGTGCATGGAAAGCACGGCTTTGGGAAAAGACGATGTGACTGACTTTTTGTCAGTGACCTATTATGCTGGAAACTTCGAGCATAGAACCTCGTCCGAATATCCTATAGAATTGCAGGATACGTATGTGCGTCTTGACCGTCAGCTGGGCGATCTGATTGATTATGTAGAGAAACGGGTGGGATCCGGACAAGTGCTCTTTGTGGTGACCTCTACCGGTTATTCAGACCCTGAGCGCCCTGAATTGGCCCGTTATCGAATTCCTACCGGAGTGTTCAGCATGAAAAAGGCATCTGCCTTGCTGAACATGTATCTGATGGCCATGTATGGCGAAGGTCAGTATGTGGAAGCCACTTACAATGCGCAGATTTTCCTGAACAAGAAACTTCTTGAAGAAAAACAGCTTAATTCGGCGGAAGTGCTGCAGCGATGCCAGGATTTCATCATTCAGCTGGAAGGTGTGCAGGATGTGTATACCAGTCATCGTCTGAATGTCGGTTCCTGGAGTCCTGTAATCAGCAAGATCCGCAACAGTTACCACCCGAAACGTTCCGGAGATATTCTGATTGATGTTTCTTCGGGTTGGAAACTGGAGACAGAGAACTCTAACGAACCGCTCTGGATCAGAGAGGGCTTCGTCAGCTTCCCGCTGGTATTCCTGGGTTATGACATCAAGTCACAAATCATAAAAACTCCTGTTTCTGTAGACTGTGTGGCACCTACACTGTCACAGTTTATGAGAATACGGGCTCCAAACGCTTGCTCTGCTTATCCGCTGACGGATTTAAAATAGAATTTGCTATTTACCGTCAATAGAATGTGCTTTTTTGAAAAAATTATAATAACTTTGCAGTCGTTTGACAAATAAAAAAACAATATATATGGATATAAATAAATTTTTAAGCAAGCTGTTTGGTAACAAGTCAACCCGAGATATGAAGCAGATTCAGCCTCTGGTTGAGAAGGTAAAGGCCGCTTATCCTGAAATACAGGCATTGGACAATGATGCACTCCGTGCAAAGACTCAGGAGTTGAAGAGCTACATTCAGGGATCGGCCAACGACCTGAAGGACAAAATAGCTGAACTGAAGGCTAAGATCGAGCAGACCGAGATTCAGGACCGTGCTCCTTTGTTTGCACAGGTCGATAAATTGGAGAAGGAGGTTCTGGACCGCTATGAAGTGGCTCTGAACGAGGTGATGCCTCAGGTGTTCGCTATCGTGAAGTCTACTGCCGAGCGTTTCGCCCAGAATGAGGACGTAATCGTTACAGCAAACGATTTCGACCGTATGCTCGCTGTGAAATATGATTTCGTAGATATCGACGGAGATAAGGCTGTATATCACGCTCACTGGACAGCCGGTGGTAACGACATCCGCTGGAACATGGTACACTATGATGTGCAGCTCTTCGGTGGTATCGTATTGCATCAGGGTAAGATCGCCGAGATGGCAACCGGTGAAGGTAAGACTTTGGTAGCTACTCTGCCGGTATTCCTGAATGCGTTGACCGGAAACGGTGTGCACGTAGTGACTGTGAACGACTATCTGGCTAAGCGTGACTCTGACTGGATGGGTCCGATCTATATGTTCCACGGCTTGAGCGTAGACTGTATCGACCGTCATCAGCCAAACTCTGACGCACGCCGCAAGGCTTACATGGCCGATATTACTTTCGGTACCAACAATGAGTTCGGTTTTGACTACCTGCGCGACAACATGGCTACTAACCCGAAAGATCTGGTGCAGCGCCGTCATAACTATGCGATTGTCGATGAGGTGGACTCCGTGTTGATTGACGATGCCCGTACTCCATTGATTATTTCCGGACCGGTGCCGCAGGGGGACAATCAGTTGTTCGGCGTCTATCAGCCGCTGGTTGAGCAGCTCGTGGCAGTTCAGCGCCAGTTGGCCACTCAGTATCTGGCCGAGGCCAAGCAGCTTATTGCCAGTGACGATAAGGAAAAGGTGGCTCAGGGATTCCTGCAGTTGTATCGTAGCCACAAGGCCCTCCCGAAGAACAAGCCATTGATTAAATATCTGTCTGAACCGGGAATAAAGGCCGGTATGCTCAAGACAGAGGAAATCTACATGGAGAACAACAACAAGCGTATGCCAGAGGCAGTAGAACCGTTGTACTTCGTGGTAGACGAGAAGATGAACAGTGTGGATCTGACCGACAAGGGTAACGAGTGGTTGGCTCACGCAACTTCAAATCCGGATCTGTTCGTATTGCCGGATATCACATCGGCAATGTCAGCATTGGAATCTGACACCTCATTGTCTGCTGAGGAGCGTTTGCAGAAGAAGGATCAGCTTTACAGTGACTATGCCGTAAAGAGCGAGCGAGTGCACACCATCCAGCAGTTGCTTAAGGCTTACACCATGTTCAACCGCGATGACGAGTACGTAGTGATCGATGGTGAAGTGAAGATCGTGGACGAGCAGACCGGTCGTATTATGGACGGTCGTCGCTGGAGCGACGGTTTGCACCAGGCTGTCGAGGCTAAGGAGCACGTAAAGGTTCAGGCTGCCACACAGACATTTGCAACCATTACTTTGCAGAACTACTTCAGAATGTATCACAAGCTTTCTGGTATGACCGGTACGGCCAGCACCGAGGCAGGAGAGTTCTGGGACATCTATAAATTGGATGTCGTTGAGATCCCGACCAACCGTCCTATCGCCCGTCAGGACATGGATGACCGTGTTTACAAGACTCAGCGCGAAAAGTATAAGGCGGTGATCGAGGAAGTGGAGAAGATGATCAAGGCTGGTCGTCCGGTGTTGGTAGGTACCACATCCGTTGAAATCTCTGAAATGTTGAGCAAGATGCTCCAGATGAGAAAGATTCCGCACAACGTATTGAATGCGAAGTTGCACCAGCAAGAGGCTGACATCGTGGCCAAGGCCGGACAGAGCAGCACCGTGACCATCGCTACCAACATGGCCGGACGTGGTACGGATATCAAGTTGAGTGACGAGGTTAAGGCTGCCGGCGGTTTGGCAATCATCGGTACCGAGCGTCAC
>ULRE01023886.1_pt1 | contig 22278 bp, 15 predicted proteins | sample 1955141 | NCBI WGS metagenome assembly ULRE01 (sample SAMEA4835674, study PRJEB28245) | human gut metagenome | biome: gut microbiome; material: fecal sample | place: Denmark | collected 2008
CCTCTGGCATGAAACCGGAGGGCACGCAAAACTTGATTAAATCAGAATAGATTGAAATTATTTGATACGTTGGTATCCATAAACAGGCAACTGCTGCAATTCCTCTTCAATGCGAAGCAGTTGGTTATACTTGGCCATACGGTCGGAACGGCTCAAGGAACCGGTCTTGATCTGACCGCTGTTTGTAGCTACGGCAATATCGGCAATCGTAGCATCTTCTGTCTCACCGGAACGGTGTGAAGTCACCGTGGTATAACCGTGACGATGGGCCATTTCAATGGCATCCAGTGTCTCACTCAACGAACCGATCTGATTTACTTTGATCAGAATCGAGTTGGCACAACCCTGAGCAATGCCTTTGGCCAGGAAGTCTACATTAGTTACGAACAAATCGTCGCCCACCAGCTGACAGCGTGAACCGATACGGTCGGTCAACTTTTTCCAGCCATCCCAGTCATTCTCGCTCATACCGTCCTCAATGGAATCAATCGGATATTTGGTAATGAGCTCTTCCAGATAGTCCACCTGCTCGTCGGAAGTACGCTTGCGTCCCTTCTCACCCTCAAATTTGGTGTAATCGTAAATGCCATCGTGATAGAACTCCGAAGAGGCACAGTCCATTCCGATCTTCACATCCTTACCCGGAACATATCCGGCCAGTTCAATGGCAGCGAGAATTGAATCCAGGGCATCTTCCGTACCATTCAGTGCCGGAGCAAAACCGCCCTCATCCCCCACAGCCGTACTCAGGCCGCGGTCGTGAAGCACTTTCTTCAAGGCATGAAAGACCTCAGCCCCCATACGCAATCCTTCGCGGAAAGAAGACGCACCCACCGGGCGGATCATAAATTCCTGAAAAGCAATCGGCGCATCCGAGTGCGAACCGCCATTAATGATATTCATCATCGGTACCGGCATGACATAAGTATTCACGCCAGCGATGTAACGGTACAACGGAATGTTCAGATAGGCTGCCGCAGCATGAGCCACAGCCAATGAAACGCCGAGAATGGCGTTGGCGCCCAGATTTGATTTTGTCTTGGTTCCGTCCAGTTCAAGCATCTTATGATCGATGGCACGTTGCTCCAAGACCGACCATCCAACCAAAGCCGGAGCGATAATCCGGTTAATATTCTCCACGGCCTTCAGCACGCCTTTACCTCCGTAACGGCCTTTGTCGCCGTCACGCAACTCCAGAGCCTCATGCTCACCGGTAGAAGCACCCGAAGGCACTGATGCACGTCCGTGCACACCACTCTCCAGAATCACTTCGACCTCTACCGTCGGATTACCTCTTGAGTCCAGAATCTCTCTTCCTTTTATTTCCTTAATTTTCATCTTGTCGTTCATTTTTAAAAGTGTTTCTAACTTTATTTTCCAAAGGCAAATATAGAGCGAATCTCTGACGCTGTCAATACCCGAAAACGGGTATTCTGCAATACCTGAAAAACTGAGAACTGACTTTTTCTGAATTATTTTTGTAATTTCCATTCCTCACTTTCCATGAAATGAAAAAACAAGAACAAAAAAACGAGAAAAAACATCTTATTTTCCTTAATAACCACTAACTTTATAAAGACTAATGAATCAATCATCAGAAATATAAAAGAAAAGAAATATGCCAAAGGATTTGAATTCTAAGAACAGCAAGACTTATTTGCCCAGAGACATCAGTTGGATGTATTTTAATCACCGTATTCTGCAGGAAGCACAAAAGGAGCAGGTACCTCTGCTGGAACGACTGAGCTTTCTGGGAATATACTCAAATAACTTAGATGAGTTCTTCCGCGTGCGTGTCGCCTCTCAAAACCGTGTGGCCGAATGCGAGGATAAAGAAGCCAAGACCGACCGCGAGGAAGCTATTTACATTCTGAAAGAAATCAACAAACTGAATGCAGCCTATTCGAAAGAATTCGAAAAGACCATCAAGAGCATCAACCAGAAACTGAGAGAAGAAAACATTTATCTGTTGCAGGAAGATGAACTGGATGAAGAACAGCGTGCTTTCATCAAAGACTTTTATTATCAGAAACTGTGCGGCTATGTGCTACCCACCTGGTTTCCAGCCACCAAACAGCTCAAGTCAAGTACTGACGAAAGCATTTATCTGGCCGTAAAGATGCGCCGCAAGGATCTAAGCAGCAAAAAGGCGGAATATGCCTTTCTGGAACTCCCTGTATCGATCAGCGGACGCTTTGTGCGCCTCAACGACAAAGACGGAAAGTGCTATCTGACTTATCTGGATGATGTCATCCGATGCTGCCTGCCGCTTATTTTCAGCGGTCAGAACTATACAGACTTCGAGGCTTATTCCTTCAAGTTTACCCGTGATGCGGAAATGGAAATCGACAATGACTTGCGCAACGGTATGCTGCAAAAGATCTCCAAGGGAGTAAAGAGCCGCAAAAAGGGTGCGCCGATGCGTATCGTCTATGATGCCGCCATGCCGAAAGTACTCCTGAAGCATATTATGAACACACTTTATGTGGACAAGCTGGACACCGTGCTGGCCGGAGGACGCTATCAGAATCACAAGGACCTGATGAAATTCCCCGACTGCGGCCGCAAGGACCTGAAGTATCCGGCATGGCCGCCTATCCTGAAAAAGGAACTGGCCAGCCCGGAAGAAAGCATTCTGGAACTGATCCGCCAAAAGGACCGTTACATCCACGTGCCCTATCACAGCTTTGATTCCTACCTGCGTGTGCTGCAGGAAGCAGCCATCAACCGCGAGGTGAAGAGCATCAAGACCACACTGTACCGACTGGCCAAAGACTCCAAAGTAATCGAAGCCCTGATTGCCGCCGCACACAACGGCAAGAAAGTTACCGTAATCATCGAATTGCTGGCCCGCTTCGACGAAGCCTCAAACATCGTTTGGTCCAAGAAAATGCAGGATGCCGGCATTGAAGTGATTTTCGGTGTAGAGGGTCTGAAGGTCCATTCCAAGATTACCCTGATTCACATGAAGAGCGGTGCCGATCTGGCTTGTATCAGTAGCGGTAACTTCCACGAAGGGAACGCACGCATGTATACTGACTTCATGCTGATGACGGCATCCCGTCCTATTGTTAAAGATGTTGAAAATGTTTTCAATTTTATTGAGAAGCCATATACAATGATTAAATTCAAGGAATTATTGGTTTCTCCTAACGAAATGAAACAGAAATTCATTCGTCTGATCAACGAGGAAATCAAAAACAAAAAGGCCGGTAAAGAAGCTTACATCAAAGTAAAAATAAATCACATCACCGACGAGCTGATGGTGAAAAAGCTTTATGAAGCTGCCGAAGCCGGCGTGCAGGTGGACTTGCTGGTTCGCGGCAACTGCTCCCTGAAACCGAATCTGAAGAGCCTGAACGGAAACATGAAGGTAGTAGGTATCATTGACCGCTATCTGGAGCATGCCCGTATCTTTATCTTTGCGGCAGGCGGTCAGAACAAGACCTTCCTCGGCTCGGCCGACTGGATGCCACGTAATCTGGATCACCGCGTTGAGGTGATTACTCCGGTTTATGACGAGGACATCAAGGCCAACTTACGGAAAGTGGTTGAATACGGACTGAAGGACACTCTTCAAGGAAGAATCGTTGACGGGTTGGGAACCAATCTTGAAAATACCGGTGACGAGGCGTTCCGCTCTCAGGAAACCTTATACCGGGAATATCTTGAGGAAAACCAAAACGAAAAATAATATCAGAATGGAAAACAAGAATTATGCAGCGATTGACATCGGTTCAAATGCCGTGCGACTGCTGATCAAGAAAGTAACTACTCAAGACAATGGCGAGGCCAAGTTTGCCAAGAACATTCTGTTACGTGTGCCGCTGCGACTGGGTTTTGACGTGTTCGAGAAAGGCGAAATCAGTCCGGCCAAAGAAGAACGGATGTGCCGCCTGATGAAAGCTTACAGTCACCTGATGAAAATCTATGATGTAAACGGCTACCGTGCCTGTGCCACTTCGGCCATGCGCGACGCCCGCAACGGAAAGGATATCATCAAAAAGATAAAGAAATCCACCGGCATCAAAATCGAGATTATCGACGGAAAGGAAGAGGCACAGATTATCTACAACAACCATGTAGAATGTATGGAAGACCGTAACGGTAACTATATGTATGTCGATGTGGGTGGTGGTAGTACAGAAGTGAACCTGCTCATTAACGGAGAACTGAAATTCTCCAAATCTTATAATATCGGAACCGTGCGTATTCTTACCGGAGGAGTAACCGAAGCAGCCTGGGAGCTGATGCGCGACGAGATTGCCAAGGAGGCCAAAGCCTACGGAGTGGTGAATATCATCGGTTCGGGAGGTAATATCAACAAACTGTACCGACTGGTGGACAACAAAGACAAGAAAAACAAACGGATTCCGATTGCCTCTCTGAAGGAAGTCTATGACAAACTGGAGCCGATGTCTCCGGAAGAGAGAATGGAAGCCTTCAGCCTGAAGCCGGACCGCGCAGATGTAATCGTGCCGGCAGGAAGAATCTTCCTGACCATAGCCGACACCTTGGGCTCCGACTTTATTTACGTTCCCGAAATCGGTCTCTCCGACGGAATCATAGACAGCCTTTATACAGCTGATAAGGAGAAAGAAGAACGCAAACAGAAAGAAAAATAAATCAATGATAACCATATCCCGTACACCGCAAAACCGGGATATGGTTATTTTTTTACGTCACCCAAGCATGCTCCATCCCCCTATTTATCGTATATTTGCAACCGTTTGGCGGAGAGGGCCACTTCTCCGCTTCATACCATAGACCTAACTTTAGAAATACCTTATACAGAAAATGAAATTGAAATCGCTTATTTTTGCGGCCCTGCTGGCAGGAAGCTATCAGGCAATGGCACAGGAAATTTCCCTGATTCCCCAACCCAAGGAGATGCAGAAAACAACCGGAAAGGAATTTGTCTTCAAATCCAAAATGAAGGTTGCAGCCGACGCTTATCCCGGCGACAGCATTGAATGGGTTTTTGAGAATTTCGAAAAGGAAATCGCACCGGCCACCGGCATCCAGTTCAAGAACAGCAAGCCGAAGAAGGCTGATATCCGTCTGGTGCTGAACAAGGAGCTTGGCAACGAAGCCTACAAGCTGAACATCACCGACCGGAACATCACCATCGAGGCTGCGCGCCCGGCAGGTTTCCATTATGCCCTGACCACCCTGAAACAGCTTATGCCCGGCGAAGTGTTCAGCACTACAGCCGTAACGGACATCACCGAGTGGAGCGTGCCGCAGGTAAGCATCGAGGACGAGCCGGAGTTCGGATGGCGCGGATTCATGCTCGACGAAGGCCGCCACTTCTTTGGCAAGGAAGCCGTGAAGAGAGTAATCGACATGATGGCCCTTTACAAGATGAACCGTTTCCACTGGCATCTCACCGAGGACCAGGGCTGGAGAATCGAAATCAAGAAATATCCCAAACTGACCGAAGTGGGTGCCTGGCGCAACAGCATGGGACTGGGCTGGGGCGACCACAAGCCGGACGGACAGCACTACGGCGGTTTCTATACTCAGGACGATATCCGTGAAATCGTAAAATATGCTCAGGACCGGTTCATCGAAATTGTGCCGGAAGTGGATATACCGGGACACTCACAGGCTGCCGTAGCTTCTTATCCCGAGCTGCTGGCCTGCGATCCGGAGAACAAGCACGAAGTATGGCTCTGGCAGGGAGTATCTACCGATGTGATTAATGTGGCCAAGCCCGAAGCCGTGCAGTTTGCCAAAGATATCATTGACGAAATCAGCGATCTGTTCCCCTTCGGATATATTCATCTGGGCGGCGACGAGTGCCCCACAACCAAATGGGAGCAGAATGATGCGTGCAAGAAGCTGTTGGCAGAAATCGGTTCCAAGAATTTCAGAGACCTGCAGATTCATTTCTACAAACAGTTGCAGGATCATATTGCCGGTAAAGAAAGCAGCAAGCAGAAGCGCCTCATCTTCTGGAACGAGGTGCTCCACGGAAACACAGTGCCACTGGGTACCGACATCACCATCATGGCTTGGGTAGGTGCCAACGCCGCAGCCAAGGATGCCGCCCAAAGAGGTATGGAAACCATCCTGTCGCCGCAGATACCTTATTATATCAACCGCAAGCAGTCTAACCTGCCTACCGAACCGATGTCACAGGGTAACGGTTCTGAAACCGTAGAGGCCGTCTATGCTTATCAGCCTATGAACGGAGTACCGGAGAATCTGCAACCGAAATACAAAGGGGTGCAGGCCAATTTCTGGACCGAATGGGTTTGTGAAGCAGACACTCTGGAGTATCTGATGCTCCCCCGACTGGCAGCTGTTGCCGAAGCCGGATGGACTCCACAGGCAAAGAGAGACTATACCAGCTTTGAGAACCGTCTGCAGAGCCAGCAGAAAGTATATAATCTGAAAGACTGGTGCTACGGCAAACATGTTTTCAAAAAGAAATAATCCGTAAACACGGACTGAAACCATTTCTCCCTTATTCTTCCGGAAAAATTGCATTCCGGCAGAATAAGGGATTTTTCGTATCACAATATTTTAGGAAAAACAAGTGTTTTCATGATGGAGGGATATGGCTTTTTGATTAAATTTGTATCCACAAGAATCATTTATCGAATTGAAGACTTATGAAGAATTTCAGCTTTTGCAATCCCGTAAAACTGATTATGGGAAAAGGTATGATTGCTTCTCTGAAAGAAGAAATCCCGACTGACAAGAAAATCATGATTACTTTTGGCGGCGGCAGCGTCAAGAAGAACGGTGTATATGAGCAGGTAAAAGAAGCTCTGTCCGGTCATCAGACCATCGAGTTCTGGGGCATCGAGCCGAATCCGGCCATTGAAACCCTGCGTCAGGCCATCGAGCTGGGCAAGAAAGAGAAGGTAGACTTTCTGCTGGCCGTAGGTGGCGGTTCTGTTATCGACGGCACCAAGCTGATTGCCGCCGGACTGAAATACGAAGGCGACGCCTGGGATCTGGTACTTAAAGGAGCCTCTTATGACTGCGTTCCGCTCGGCACTGTGCTGACTCTGCCGGCTACCGGTTCGGAGATGAACAACGGTGCCGTCATCTCACGCAAGGAAACCAAGGAAAAATATGCCTTCTACAGCAACTATCCGGTATTCTCCATCCTTGATCCAGAAGTAACTTTCAGCCTGCCGGCACATCAGGTGGCCTGTGGACTGGCCGACACCTTCGTTCACGTTATGGAACAGTACCTCACCAAGTGCGGACAGTCACGCATCATGGATCGCTGGGCCGAAGGTATCTTGCAGACCCTGATTGAGATTGCTCCCAAAATCAAGGAGAACCAGATGAATTACGACCTGATGGCAGATTTCATGATGTCGGCCACTATGGGCCTCAACGGATTTATCGCCATGGGTGTAGAGCAGGATTGGGCCACTCACATGATCGGCCACGAACTGACTGCCCTGCACGGCATCACTCACGGGGAGACGCTGGCAATGGTATTGCCGGGTACTATGGATGTGCTGCGCGAACAGAAAGGTGACAAGATACTCCAGTTCGGAACCCGCGTGATGGGTATCAATTCCGGTATCCGCGATGCCCGCATCACCGAGATTATCCGCAAAACCGAGGAGTTCTTCCGCTCTCTGGGCTTGCGCACCCGTCTGAGCGAAGCCGGAGTAACGATGGAGACCATCGACGAAATCGAGCGTCGCTTCAACGAGCGTAACGTTCACTTCGGTGAGGACGGGCTGGTGGACGGTGCTACTGCCCGCAAGATTCTGCTCCGCGTATTCGAATAATATCGGGAAAACAACGGAGACATCCTCCACAAAAACTTTTGCTCTCCTGATCGTAAATGATTAACATCACGTTGATAATAAATTATCATTGGGAAGATAATAGATTACCATCGGGGAGATAAAAACAAAAAAAGCCAAGGGCCGCCGCATTTCTCTACAAAAGAGTTTGCGGCGGCCCTTGCCCTTTGTTTATCCGAACCTTGTCGTCAGATCAACACCCGACGGCGCAGCTGCGACAAGGTTACTTGAGAAATACCTAAATAAGAAGCAATATATCCTAGATTCACACGCTGAAACAATTGGGGATTCTTTTTCAACAGTTCTACATAACGCTCTTCGGCCGAATGATACAATAAAGAAATCAGTCGGTGCACACTGCCGATGTGCGCATCCTGATGCAGGCAACGCGACCAGTTGGCCACCTCCAGATTCCGCGTATATAATTCTTCGAGCCAGGCAATCGGCACGGCATAAATCAAAGAAGGTTCAAGCACCTGAACCGTTTCTGTTTCATATCCCTCCAGAACGCCATAAAAACTGGGCGAAGAGAAAGTGATGTCTCCCTCCATGCTGAACCAGGAAGTAACTTCATGCCCATCGATGATGCTGTACGACCGCGTAATGCCCTGCTCTATCAGATAGAAATAAGGGTCTTTCGCCGCCGTAGAGGTGAGAATCTCACGCTTGGCATAACGACGCGGAACTGCATACAAAAGCAACTCCTCGATGGAGGAGTCGCTCATGTTGTTCTTCTTCAGGGAAGCGATAATATGGTCCATTCCCAATTGTTCTTTCATCAGAAAATGCTTATTTAATGCGAATCATTTCAACAGGCTGTTCCGTAACCTGATCCAGCGGATAGGCCTGGAACTTCACCTTCTGGAAATTAATGGTTTTCAAATCAATGCACCGTATGGCCGAATTCCAGGCCGTGCGGTAGTAAATGCGCAAGGCCTCCAGATCGGTTGCTGTGGTCCACTGGGTGGCACTGGGCAGTCCTTCGGGCAGATGTTCCGTACCGGAATGCTCGATTCCGATTGGAATATCAAAGTTGTTCATAATCTGGAAAGCCTGCAGCACAGCGGCGTGTGTGGTTTCCTGCAGCGGAGCCGTAGCCTGATAGAAGGCAGCCCGCACAAAGCGCGACGGCGGTGTGACATCACCCGGCAATCCCAGTTGGGCGCTGCCCGCACCAAAGGAATTCAGGGTGAGTGTGCCCAGCTTGTTCTGCGGTGCCGTACCCGGAAGCAGGTTCACATAATTATTCAGGTTTGTACACTGCCAGTCGAATCCCGGCGAATTGGTCAGCACTCCGATTTCGTTCTCATACAGTCGGATTTCTCCTCCGTTCACAATCTCCAGCACCACCTGACGGCCGCTCTTGTCGGCAATGCGCCAGTGGACGGTAGAGGCCCGCGGATCAATGGAAGTCACCCGCACGGTAGGCAAAGCCTGCTTCACTTCATCCACTGTGGCAAAGGAAGACAGCATCCACGATACCAGCTGAAAATCAGAAATCGTGATGTCGTTCTTGGCCGGATCATAAGCCGGATAACCTCCGTAACCCGGGAAATAGAACAGACCGGCCGAAAGACCACATTCGTTAATCCCCTCGGTCACAAACTCTTTCTGCTCCACACTCAGGCCCACATAGCCATAACGAGCCTTAAAGCGCATGCCCTGCACTCCGTTCGGAGTGTATGACTGCTGTTCATAACCGCGCGGCACCACCACATACTGGCTGTTGAGCAAGCTTCCGCCCCACTCTATGGTGCGCGAAAGAACGGTTGCTCCCGTCTTGGTTTTCAATGTAATACCGGTACAGGCCTGCGACTCCATCGTCGGAAAGAAGGCCATCAGGGCCATCAGCCCCAGAGCTTTCAAAAAACTTTTTCTCATTTTTTCATAATTTGGGTTAGTACGTAAAATTAAGAGCATCGGCAAAGCTGATGCTCTTATGCGAATATACACATTTCGCGATTGACTCCCAAATAATTAAACCGATATTATAGAAAAAAGGAAGGTCAGCGTTCCCATCCTCCGCCCAAAGCCTTGTAGAGCTGTACCAGTGCCAGCTGCTTGCCCAAAACGGCATCGCTCATGCTCAGCTGGGCATCGAAATATCCACGCTGGGCATCCAGCACATCCAGATAACTGATGTAGCCGTTCAGATATTGCAGATTGGCCAGTTTGTTGTTGCTGTAGGCAGCCTCTTCGAGTTTCTTGCGCGAAGCGAATACCTCCTTGCTCTTATTGAAACCGATCAGGGCATTACGCACTTCCTTAAAGGCAATGATGACCTGCTTTTCGTATTGGTACACCTGCTGCTCATAAACCGCTTTCTTGGCTTTGAGCTGCGCCCGGTTGCGCCCCATGGCAAAAATAGGCGTCAGCAGATTGGCACTCAGGAAATGCGCCGGCGAACGGAAGAAATCTTTCAGTTCACCACTCTCCACTCCAAACTGGGCCGTCAGTGTCAAACGGGGAAACAGGTTCGTAAAGGCCACTCCTACATCGGCATTGGCCGCCATCAAGGCTTTCTCGGCTGCCCGCACATCAGGACGGCGCTCCAACAGGGCCGAAGACAAGCCGGTGGGGATTTCCTCATTGGCCCAAACCTCTACGATATGCTCCAGCTCCACTCGAGGAATCTGATACGGGAAATCGCCGGTGAGCAGTGCTATTTCATTCTCTTTTTCAGAAATGGAACGCTCCAGATCGGGCACCAGAGTGGCCGTACGCGCCAACTCCACCTGTGCCTGCTGATACGAGGTTTCTGAGGTCAAACCACCTTCGAAACGGATTTTGGCCAGCCGCACACCTTCTTCACGGGCCCGCAAGGTCTGGCGCACAATCTTCAAACGGTGGTCCAACGCCACCAGTTCGAAATAGGACTGGGCCATCTGTGCCACCAGACTCACCTGCAATGCCTGCTGGTTGTCCATCGCTCCCAACAACTGTGCCCGGCTTTTCTCTACTCCCCAGCGCAGATTTCCCCAAAGGTCAAGTTCCCAGGACAACAGGAAACGGGCCATATTCTTGGGTGTGGACTTATAATGATCGCCTCCATAGTTCTTGGCATCTTTCTCGGCATAGATTTTTCCATCCAACTGCGGAAAGAGTTTGCTCAGGTCTACACGCTTCAGCGCTGCCAGCTCCTTGATCTTGGCCTGCGCCGTGAGCATATCCTTGTTCTCTTCCAGAGTTTTGCGGATCAATCCTTGCAGGATGGTGTCTCCATACACTTCCCACCACTGCATGTCGGCAAAGGACGTTGTGTCGGCAGCAGCTACCGTATCGGTCTTCAGCTCCGGCAGCTTCATTTCGGGGCGTACATATTCCTTGCCCAGCTTGCACGAAGCCAGCAGCACCGCCGCCAAACAGCAAACTATATATGTACTTAACTTATAGGACTTCATGACTTCTTGAACTTTAATGTGAGTTTATTTTTCATTTTGTTGATGTAAACAAAGAAGAAAGGTACCAGCAGAATACCAATCACCACGGCCACAATCATTCCGAAGAACACTCCGGTACCGATGGCACGACGGCTGGCCGATCCCGGTCCGGCAGCCATTACCATGGGCAGCATACCCAGGATGAATGCCAGAGAGGTCATCAAAATCGGTCGGAAACGAAGGCTGGCAGCATGCAGGGTGGCTTCGATCAGTCCCTTTCCGGCATCTACCTGCTCCTTGGCGAACTCTACAATCAAAATGGCGTTCTTGGCAGCCAGACCCATCAGCATCACCAGACCGATCTGGAAATAGACATCGTTTTCCAGTCCGCACAGCCATACACCCAGATAGGCTCCCAATGCCGCTACCGGCAGAGAAAGAAGCACGGCCACCGGAATGAGCCAGCTTTCATACAGCGCTGCCAGGAACAGGAACACGAAGACGAACACCAGCGTCAGCACCAGACCGGTCTGTCCGCCGGCCTGCTTCTCCTGATAGGAAAGACCGCTCCATTCCAGACCGATATTCTCGGGCAGATGCTTCTGGGCAATCTCTTCCAGAATGGCCATAGCCTGACCGGTGGAGTATCCTTTCGCCGCCTCACCGCGAATTACGGATGAAGTAAACATGTTGAAGCGCTTGATGCTTCCCGGACCAGTCGTATAGGTGGCATCACCAAACGAGGTCAGCGGAATCATGGCATTGTTCTCACCGCGCACAAAGAACAGATTGATGTTTTCCTTGTGCTCCCGATAAGGAGCCTCTGCCTGAATATATACCTTATAAACTCGGTTGAACATATTGAAGTCGTTCACATAAAGCGAACCGGTATAAGCCTTCATGGTCGAGAATACATCAGCCAACGGCACTCCCGAGAATTTCACCTTGTCACGGTCCACATCGAAATACAACTGTGGAATCTCTGCCTGAAGTGAAGAAGACAAACCGGTCAGCTCCTTACGCTGCGACGCATAGTGCATCAGTGTGTCTACAGCCTGTACCAGTGTCTCGAACGAAGCGTCGCCACGCGCCTCCAGCTGCATTTCAAAACCTCCGGAAGCACCAAGTCCCGGAATAACAGGCGGCGTGGAAAGATAGACCTTACACTCGGGATAAGTGGAAAGTTCCCGACGGATATTGGCCATGATATCTTCGATCGTTTCGTCTTCGCGCTCCTGCCACGGTTTCAGAATCACCGTCAACTCGCTGCGGCTCTGGTTGGTTCCCACACGGGGACTGCTACCAGTGACATTCTGCACATAGGCTACCGAAGGCTGTTTCATGATGAAATCAATAGCCCGGTCGGTCACTTTACGGGTACGTTCCAAAGTAGCTCCTTCGGGCAATTCCAACTCTACCTTGAAGTAACCCTGGTCCTCTACCGGCAGGAAGCTGGTCGGAATCAACTGGTGCAACACCAGAATCAATACTATGGCAGTACCGAAGGCAGCCATCACACGGCGGGGATTGCCGATAAATCCGCGGATACCCCGCTCATAGCTTCGGTTACCGATACCGAGCCAGTGGTTGATCTTACGAAATACTATATTCTTTTTCTTTCCGGGAACTGAAGGCTTCAAGATCAGCGAACACATCACCGGACTCAGAGTCAGGGCCACCACCGTAGAGATAATTACGGAAACGGCAATGGTGATGGTAAACTGACGGTAGAGCATTCCCGTGATTCCGGAAAGGAAACTTACCGGAACAAATACGGCAACAAGCACCAATGAAGTGGCAATCAAAGCTCCGCAAAGTCCGTCCATCGCCTTCTTGGTAGCCTCATAGGCACCCAGATGTTCCTCTTCCATAATGCGCTCCACATTCTCCACCACCACGATGGCATCGTCCACCACAATACCGATGGCCAATACGAGTCCCAACAGTGTAAGCATATTCAGCGAAAAACCGAATATCAGCATAAAGCCGAAAGTACCGATCAGTGAGATAGGCACAGCCACAATCGGAATCAAAGTTGCCCGCCAGCTCTGCAAAGAAAGGAACACCACGAAAATCACCAGCACCAAAGCCTCGAACAGGGTTTTATACACTTCGTGAATGGACTCCGAAATGTAAGTGGTCATATCAAACGGCACCTCATAGGAAACTCCCTCGGGGAAGTTCTTGCTCAACTCGTCCATGGTCTGCTTCACGCGGTTTGCCACTTCCATAGCATTGGCTCCCGGCAACATATAGATGCCCAGCACTGCCGCATTTCCTCCATTGATACCACTCTCGGTATTATAGGATGAAGCCTCGAGTGATACCCGTGCCACATCGCGCAAACGGATAATCGAACCGTCGGCATTGGCCCGAATCACGATATCTTCAAACTGACTGACCGTAGACAAACGGCCTTTGGTGGTAATCGGAATGGTGATATCCAGTCCATCCACCGGCTGCTGTCCCAGAACACCGGCAGCCGCCTCACTGTTCTGGTCTTTCAAAGCCGTCTGCAAATCCTTTACAGTCAGCCCGAAATTGGCCAGTTTGTCCGGCTGCACCCAGATCTGCATGGCATAATATCGTCCTCCCACACTGGAAACGCGTCCCACTCCGGGAATACGGCGCAGCAGGTCCTGCACATTCAGCGTGGCAAAGTTACTCAGATAAATCTCATCGAATTTCGGATCGGTCGAAGTCAGACAGATAGTCATCAGCTGACTGGCCGCCTGCTTCTCCACAGAAATACCGTTCTGTACCACTTCGGCAGGCAGACGGGATTCGGCCAGCTTCAGACGGTTCTGGATTTCTACGGCTGCCAGATCCGGATCGCTTGATACATCAAAAGTCACCGTTGCCGAGAATCCTCCCGAGTTGGAACTGCTTGACTCCATGTAAAGCATACCCGGAGTACCGTTCAGCTCCTGCTCGATGGGAGTGGCCACAGCCTGCGACACCGTCATAGCACTGGCTCCCGGATAAGAAGCGCTGATTTTTACTACAGGAGGTGTTATCTGTGGATACTGGTCCACTGGGAGCATGGTCAGTCCGATCATACCCACAATGACAATAACTATGGAAACCACCGCCGAAAATACCGGGTGGTCTATAAAGAAGTTTACTTTCATAATTGAGATTCCGGTTTAGTTCTACTTACTTGGTTTGAGAAGTTGCCTCAGCCGGCTGGGCATTCACGGCCTTGGCCGGCTGATTGGTGATCTGTACTTTCATTCCCGGAGACAACTTGTGATAACCCTCAATGACAATATCTTCGCCCGGAGCCAGTCCGCGCTCCACGACCACCTGATTATCCTGCTCCGGCCCCAGTTCGATGAATCGCTTTTCTACCGTCTGGTTCTTGCGCACCACATAGATATAAGCACCGCCCTTTTCGATGATGACTGCCTTCATCGGAACCGAAACGGCATCCTCTCTTACATCCAGCAAAAGTTTTACTTTGGTAAACTGTCCCGGCAAAAGTGTGTTTTCGGGGTTCGGCATCTCCGCACGTACCGAGAAGGTTCCGGTGCGCGGATCTACCTGCGGTTCCGCAAAGTCAACCAGTCCTTTATACGGATACTGGGTATTGTCTGCCAAAGTAATCGTGATATAAGGCTGCCAGGAACGGTTTTCCACCTGACGTCCCAGATTTACATTACGCTCCTTGCTCTTCAGATAATCCAAAGCTGTCATGCTGAAATCCACCAGCACGGTGTCGCTTTTCATCACTGTAGCCAGCTTGGATTTACCACCGGAACCGACCAGAGTTCCCAAATCCACCAGTCGCTCACTGATATTACCGGAAATCGGCGAACGCACCACCGTATATCCCAATTCCATTTCCGCCTGATCTAGATCGGCCTGACTCATGCTCACCGAAGCTTTTGCACTCTCATACGCCGCTACGGCATTGTCCAGATCCAACTGGCTGGCTGCATTCTGCTCATACAGCGGACGGATACGGTTCAGGTCATGCTGCGCCTTGCGCTCCTGAGCCTTGTCCTTGTTCAGCTGAGCACGCGCCTTATCCACCTTGGCCTTATACTGACGCTGGTCAATCACGAACAGCGTCTGCCCCTTCTTCACATGCGTTCCTTCTTCAAACAACATCTGCTCCAGGAATCCTTCTACTCGGGCATGAACCTCGACAAACTGCTGGGCACGGATGCGTCCCACATACTCTCCATACACACTGACATCACGCTTGCCTACCTTCATCACCGACACGATGGCACTCTCCTCACGGATCACTTCCTTGCGGGTAAAGTAATAATAAGCAGCCACTCCGGCGGCTATCAACAGACAGATAAGAGCCAGATTTCTCTTTTTAATAAAAAAATAAGCACGCACATTACGAAACGGGATTTTCATAAGAAACAATGGTTTTGATATTAATATTCTATTTTTACCTCTTTATGTATTGATCTACGGCAAATCTCATGCCACGGATTCGGACAGAGACAGCAAATGCCGGCTCCGGAAACACATTTCCGGGGTCAACTCCATGCCGCTCAATGCATTAGACATAACCGGCATTTTTTTCAGATCCAGATTTATAAAAGGATAAGGTCAAGAAACGGGTTGTGGAAAGTGTGGACAATCTCCACAACCCGTTGGGGTCGCAAAGATACAGCATCACTCCGGTACACACAATAGACGACCGCTGGTTCTAAATGCTTACTATCATCTTTTTCAAAATTTTAAGTACCAACTCTTGTTTTATCCGTAAACAATATCTACCTTTGCCGCACAATTCAGTTTATGACTTATGAGCGCATATAACAATTACATTCACAACCTTTTGTTGAAGCATAGCCGCACTTTGGTATGCTTCATGGCGGTGTGTGCTCATTGGTTTACCGGTTTTTCTTCCTTATAAATAATATACCTTTTTATAAATTCAAGAACCGTACGGACATATCAGCTCGTGCTGTTATGCGTACGCGCGTACCATAGTATATTATTTTAAAGAAGATCATTTTATGTTCAGCATACTTTTATTCATGTTGACGGGAATAGCCTTAGGCTATCGCTTCCGTCGCGTGGTCTTGTTTCATAAGACCGAGAAAACCATCAGCATCACCATTCTGTTCCTTTTATTCTTCTTCGGATTGAATATTGGTTCCAATCAAAGTCTGATTCACAACTTCAGTTCCTTTGGCCTTCAGGCACTGTTACTGGCTGTAGCCGGTCTGGCCGGAAGCCTCATCATGTCGTGGATCACTTACCGGTTATTTTTCAGAAAGGAGGAAGAACATGAAAAATAGTATTTTTGTTCTCTTGGTTCTGGGTATGGGAGTGATTCTGGGGTTAAGTTTTCCCATTCCCGATGCTCTGCTCGACAAAAGTCTGAGTACTTACATCCTTTACGCCCTGATGCTTCAGGTCGGTATCAGTTTGGGATGCAGCGACAGTCTGAAAAAGCTGATTCGCAATTTTGATTTCCGCCTGCTGCTCATCCCTCTCTCAACAATTGTAGGCACCCTGATCTTTTCAGCGGCAGCCAGCCTGATTCTGACGAAATGGACTGCAGCCGACTGTATGGCAGTAGGAAGCGGATTTGCTTACTACTCTCTGTCCTCACTGCTCATTACGCAGCTCAAGGAAGCCAGCGTGGGAATTCAGATCGCCAGTGAATTAGGTACCATAGCCCTGCTGACCAACATTTTCCGGGAGTTGCTCTCACTGGTCGGCGCGCCTTGGTTCCGCAAATATTTCGGTAGTCTGGCACCGGTTTCGGCAGCCGGCGTCAATTCCATGGATGTGGTGCTACCAACCATCACCCGCTTTTCGGGTAAGGAAATGATTCCGGTGGCCATTCTGCACGGTATCCTGCTCGACATGAGCGTTCCGTTTTTCGTAACCCTCTTCTGCCAGATGTAACTTACAAGCCTATGCAAAAAAGTTCTTTCTTTTTTCGCATAGGCTCTTTTTTTTATCAATCCGGCTCACCCGTAACAAATTAATACAGAAGCTGTTCTGTTCTTCATTGAAAATAACAAAAAGGAGGATTCTCCTTAACCTAATTTATGGGTTTTTCTTCTAAAAAAAGCCGGGTATCCAAATACCTTTGCAAAAATTACCAAGTTTCGAGAACTAAACCAATTAAAACAGACAAACTAAAACCTTTATGAAAAAATTATTTGTTTTAGGAGGCCTTATTGCGGCTTCCACAATGCAAGCACAGCCTGTCGGCAAAACCATTTATTATTGGCCTAACGAGCGAGTAACGGAAATCACAAGCGGAACACAGTATTTTATTTATAATGCCGCTTACGACCCAGGTAGCAACCCCAACGACCGCGGCTGCTTTCTGTACGCCAACGGAAACAGCAACTTCGGCACATTGAATCCCAAGCAGTATGCAAATGCATTCACAACATCCAATGCGGCCTATCTGTTCCAGATTTACAAAAAGAGAGCATAAAAATAAAACATCAAATTAATTAACATCTTTAATAATGAATTTTCAAATTCAATTTAATGGAAAAATAAAAATACAAGCTAACATCTGATGAGAAAACATAGAAGGCCACTCATATCTCACTGTATTTCAATATTATAAAAACGCACCGAAATAAAAAAAGGCAAAAAAATAAAGAAACAGTTTCAATGAAAGACATTTTTTTAACATTATAATAACGGTATTTTAAAAAAGAGTCTGTATATTTGTCACCGAACTACACCCTATAAAACAAAAGTAAACTAAAAACCTAAAAGAAAAACCTTTATGAAGAAACTACTACTTCTAGGAAGCCTTATCACGGCCACAGCAATGCAGGCACAAGAGACGGGCAAAACAACCTATTATTGGCCTAACGAGCGTGTCACGGAAATCACGGACGGAACACAGTATTTCATCTACAATACTGCCAACGACGGACAAGACCGCTCTTACTTTCTTTATTCAAACGGAAGTGAATTAAGAACAAACAATGTTTCGCCAAAAACATTTACCACTTCAGACGCAAGTTATCTGTTTACCGCTAAAAAACCGGAGGCTCCTATTGCCGACAGCCATTGGTATCTGAACTGTATCCACGGTATTGTAGGACACGGTGGACAGACCAACAACACAGAAACCCGCGACCTCTTCATCTCATATTGGTATGGAAATGACCAGATCCTGAAGGGAGGGGCAAAAAGTGAGGATGCAGACGGAAACTTGCAGAACCCCAATGAAGTGGACACTAAAACATGGGCCATTACCATCAAACCGGAAAAGAACCCGAACTCCAGCGATAACAGTTATGCTTGGAACGGAAACAGTTCAGGAGCAGGTCTGGGCAATGCATGGACCAGATGGGCACAAGCTCATCCATACGCCTTCTATACTATTTCTTCAAAAGAAATCAGCGATCAGGCTATAAGCAATAATCAGGAGAAGACTAACCGTACGGGACTAATCAGCGATGTAGCCTTCTCATTGCAAAAGGCTTATGGTCTGGTTAAAGACGGCAACAAATACTACAGCAACTATCCGGAAACCACACCTGCCGAAAACAGCTCTTACGCCAATCTGATTGACGGCAACGACAACAGTATCTTCCATTCATCCTGGAGTGCTTCCGGTGCAGATACAGATCCCAAGCACTATCTGCGCGCCGAAATGGAAACTCCTCAGAGCAGTTTCTATCTGATTACCAAGCGCCGCACGAGCAATAACAACAACCGTCCGACCAATATTCTGGTAGAAGGAAGCAACGAAGAAAACGGTACTTACACCACTATCGCTACTTTGGAAGGTTTGCCTACAACTGATACCGAGTACTATTACTTCTCAAATAAAATCAGCAGCAGCACGGCCTACAAGTACATTCGCTTCACTCCGCAGACCATCAATACAGGAACTCGTTTCTTTACCTATTCTGAGTTCTATCTGATTGAAGCAAACTCTGAGACAGATGATGCCATCAGCAAAATCAAAGCTTTCTACAATGACAGAAGCCTCAGCATCAAGGACGAAAACTTCGAAACAAACGTTCTGAGCGGATATGCAGCAGTCAAGGAAGTTCAGGAAACTCTGAATCTGAGTTTGTACAAAGCCGAAGCACGCGCATTGCTGGAAGCCAATGCAAACAACCATGCAGCCGATCCGGCTTTAGGCCAGTATCCGACCGAGGCTTACAATACTTTCAAGACAGCCATCGAGAAATCTGACATCACAGCAGAAGAACTGGGAACAGCAGTACGCACCTTCAAGTTCTCTATCAACGCTCCTGTGTTCACCATCAACGGTGCATTTAGCGGAGACTATCAGACTACTGGCAAATCAATCTACTACAAGGCAGACAATAGCGCCAATCCATTGTGGTGGGACAAGGCTACCAATAAATATGACAAGACCATGCTTTGGAAGTTTGCCGGTTCTACCAGCACTACTGCAGAAGTAGGCCAGACTTACACTGCCATGAACTTGTCAGCCGAAGTATATTTCTGGGACGTAGAATCTTTGAATATTACTCAAACAGATCCGGAAAATCAGGACGGCATCGTTTTGGTCAAGACTGCAGGAAACAATACTCCGGTTCACGCCGACCGTTCCGGAACTATTGTAAGATGGAACGCCTCTGCTCCGACCAGCGCTTCAGCCTGGACCATCACTTATGTAGGCGAAAGCTACGATATCGAAAAGATTAACGACGAACAGCTGGCCGCTTATGCAGCCCTGAAGACTCTGGTTGCAGAATGCGAACCTTATTCTGACAAGATCGGTGACGGATTAGGCCAATTCACTTGCAACGGTTATGACTTCGTACAGATCTTCAACGAAGCCAAGAAGGCTGCCGAACAGGATATCTACGAGAATGCAGACTTGGATGTGATTGCAATCAAGGAGAATCTGGAGAACGCCAAGAATGCTCTGGCTATCAATCAGCCGGCCGCAGGAAAATTCTATCGTTTCAAGAGCGCAACCCAGAACAACTACATTGCTTCCAACGGAATCAGTGGTCGTCCGCTGATGACAGACAATGCAGACGAAGCCGTATTCTACCTGACAGCAGACAGCAAGCTCATCACTAGCAACCTGCTGGCTATGGACAACTATAATGTTGTGGCCAACTTAGGTCAGGCAACCACTTTCAAGGCATCCAACAATAAGATTGGTACTTACGTGATCCGCAACAACGGCCATTCATACTATGCCAAAGCAACCGGCGAAGCATTAGACCGCTGGGGCAATGAAAGTGAAGCCATCAACAATCAGGCAAACTGCGCATGGATTCTGGAAGAAGTAACCGATGAAGCCCAGCAGCCTAAACTGAGCAAGGCTATGACTGCCGACTATGCAACTCTGGCCGCTCCGGTAGCCCTGAACATTCCAGAAGGAGTGAAAGCATACACCGTAACAGTAGATGTAGATAAGGAAAGCGCTGTTCTGGAAGAAGTTGCAGAAGTTATCCCGGCAGGTGTGGCAGTCGTATTGAAGAAAGAAGGTTCTGAAAGCAGCTTCGACTTTACATTGGCAGCAGAAGGCACTACAGCTAACAGCAACAATATGGTAGGAGTTTACACCTCTACAGAAATTGCCGCAGATGTCAACGCCTATATTCTGGGTAACGGCAGCAACGGCATCGGATTCTATCAGATGAATGCCGAAGACCGCACTTTGGGAGCCAACAAAGCTTATCTGGCTCTGCCGACATCTGTAAGCCATATCCGCTCTATCACCATCGGTGGTCCTACTACCGGTATTGAAGACAGCGTTGCCGAGGATGCTCAGGCCGAAGAGTACTACGACTTGCAGGGACGCCACGTAATGAACCCAACAAAGGGAATCTACGTAACCAAGAGTGGCAAGAAAGTTGTATTCAACAAGTAATAAAATGATGTATCACCTTTAAAATAAATACAGGTTCATGAAGAAAGCATATCAGAAACCGGCCCTTGAGGTTATGGGCATGGAACAGGAAAGCATGATGGCAGCCAGCAGCCTCGGTATCTACGAAGACAGCATGGGCGCCAGCGATGCACTGAGCAATGAAGAAAGCGATATCAATGTTTGGGACTAACAAACACCGGATATTACTATGACAAAGCAGGGAGAACGTTCTCCCTGCTTTTTTGTTTTCCGTTCCCCTACCGCCTGCCCACGTCAGACCAACAGGTATCCAGAATCTTGAAATTGTCAGAACACCACCATTTTTAACATGCAGAAAACAACAAATGCCAAAAAAATATCTACTTTTGCGCCTAGTTGCCATAAAATAAAATCTTGATACATACTTTAATTAAAATAATTATCATGAAAAAAATTACCCGTCTAACCACAGCCCTGTTCCTTCTGCTCACCGGATGGAGTCAGGCTATTGCACAGTCAATCTTTGTGCAAGAAAAAGCATTAAAGGCCGAAGACATTACCGCAGGTAAGGTCATTGCCTTTAAAGGAATCTCAAACACGAATACAGAATGGGTCAACTGGGCCGGCCCCAGTACCACGGAAGCAACAAACGAGGGCATATTCACCGTTGAAGCAGCCGACGGCGGCATCATTCTGAAAAGAAATACGGACGGCAAATACATTGGCCGCAACGGCGATGCCATTCAATTTGTAGATCAAGCCAATGCCGCTATATTTACTGTAAGCAGCCCGGCACTCGATGGTACAAACGTATCCGGAACACATGAGGTTATCCTGCCGGAATGGGCTGTTGACCAGAACTACCAGATCCGTTTCACCAACAATGACAGTTTCCTGAATGTCCAAAGTGCTCAGACAAACCCTAAAGGCACTCCTAAATTTGCAGGAGGAAAAGGTTCCTGGTCTATTGTTATGGTTTATAATGCCGAAGGATATAAAGCTCCTTACGCAGTAACCATCAAGAAGGTGGACACCAAGGGCAATGTCATCAGTACCGAAAATCAGTCCATCTTCCCCGGAGAAGAATACACCGTATCTGCTCCAAATGTCAATTTCTACACCTTTACCGGAACCGTAAAGATCAATAACGAAGAAAGCGACGCCACATCAATTACCATCAACAGCAACACCACTGTGGAATATGTTTACAACTGGAATCTTCCGTTCGAAACCTCAAACATCAGCGGTAACGAATTCCCGGCCGATACAAAGTGGTATCTGTTACGCCTTCGCGACTCTTACATCGCCT
>ULRE01060175.1_pt1 | contig 21749 bp, 16 predicted proteins | sample 1955141 | NCBI WGS metagenome assembly ULRE01 (sample SAMEA4835674, study PRJEB28245) | human gut metagenome | biome: gut microbiome; material: fecal sample | place: Denmark | collected 2008
GCCCGCATGAAAGCCCTGGAAGCCTTCAAAACTTATCTCCAAAGTAAGGAGAATCTCGAACCGGAAGTGATCGAAAAAGAGTGCTCGGAATTTAAAAAACTCCTCGAAAAAACCATCATTTAAGGGGCTACAGACAGAAAAATGCACTTTTTTCGAAAAAAAGAGCCGAAAAGTTTGCAAGTTCAGAAAAAAGCCGTACCTTTGCATCGCTTTCGAAAAACAAAGCCTTCTTAAAGAAGCTTGGAAAGGTGGTAGAGTGGTCGATTACAGCGGTCTTGAAAACCGCCGTGCTGAGAGGCACCGGGGGTTCGAATCCCTCCCTTTCCGCGGAAAGAACAGAAAAAGGTGATCAAATTTTTGGTCACCTTTTTTGTTTTTTGTCTATCCGGCAGATTCTGCCAAGCTGCCGGACCGGAATTTCTGAAAAACCGCAAAAGCAATTTGCCTCAAAATTACAGTTTCACCAAACAAACTGCCATTCATATCCTTTTTTTTCTTTCCCACCTACAGCAATGCTGAGAGGATTCCAGAAGAATTACTGCATAAACATACGCCTCAAAGTGCATAAAAACGCTATTTATCTGCATCCGGATGCAAAAAACAAAGTGTAAAACCGGATGTCAAAGCGTACTCTCTACTCTTTTCACTTCGGAAAAAATACGGATTCATCAGCGTCAAAGACTCAAATCATCAAAATGAAAGAAAAGAATCTTCAGAATCCGGTTTCAAAAGCCCGGTTTTTCCTCTGGATCTGAATGGCATCGAACAAGGTATTTTCTTCATAGAACACAGATAAACAGAGGAATATCCCCAGAATGAGCCGCTGAAAATCCGAAATTCAGGAAACCACCGAAGGCAAGCCACAAAAAACAGAAGCTCAGCACCCGAAATATTCATTTTGTCAGAATGTCAGCTGTCCGCCAGCAGCATACCGCCTCCGCAATAAAAATACCGGCCGGACAGCAGGCCATGCCTTCTATCCAGCCGGTAAGAGCTAAAGAAAGATACGAATCCGGATTCGGTCGTCAATAGGAAGAGGACATGTCCTCAGGCACACAAATATAATAATCGGCGCGCCCTTTATGCTCTTCGTCGAGCAACTCCACCGTCTCCTGACGCACGCTGCATACGGTCTTTACCGTCGTGCCCGGACGATATTCCAAAAGATAGGGCACCAGCCCCTTCTTGAAATCCGAGTGATAATTGCCGTTGAAATGCAGAAACTTGTGCTGCATGCTCCGGGCAATGAACCAGCCCATCGTGGCGTCTTTCAGTGCCTGCGCCTCGGCCAGAAAGGATTTCTCGCCCTGCCCCTTGCCCACCGCATGCATCAGGGCAAACAGATGCTCCTGATCATCGTCGGCCTGAAAAGTGATAGGCAGGGGCGGCAGATAGCGTTTGGCCTCATCCGAAAGCGAATCCAGAAAAGCCAGTCCCTTATACTTCACCACATTGGCATAGCGACGGGGCACATTGGTGGCCACGAAGGGAATCGAATGCTCCTTGGCATAGAACACCAAAGGGGCATAGTCCGTCTGATAATTGGGCCAGAGGCGGGCCTCATCTTCAAAACTGTCATAACGGATGGTGCGCTGCATGTATTCGTCCAGCAACAACTGGTTGTCGGCCTCAAACATCTCGGCGCCCATCATCAGGCGGTCGCCATGAATCCGGTGCAGCGCCCGCGTAATCTCCAGCTCCAGCCAGTGCGTGATGCAACAGTTATGGATTTCTCCGACAAGCACCACATCGGCTTCTGCCAGTCCGGACACCATCTCCGAAAAGGAAATCCTATGCCCCTGGGCATCGAAGAGTGCATAGGCCTGCGGGTCCGTCGGACAGGCCTGTTGCGCCGGAGTCTGTGAAAAACCTGTTCCGCTTCCGAAAATCACAAACAGCAGTGCTCCCAAGAACCGCTGAAAACGGCCGGACAACCTAGCCGCCTTTTTATTTTTCTTTGTTTTCTTCATGATCCTTTTTGTTTTTTACCGTTTTCGTACAAGAATTCTTTTTGTCAAACTGATGCTCGCCGATATATAGCAAGATATGGCGGTCGGCATCTAGACTGGCTTCAAATGCCCTACGGATATCCTCCACACCGATCTGTTCCAGAATATCGTCGTAGTGCTCGAAATCCTCCAGACTCTCGCCGTTCTTCAAGAGATTGGACAAGGTGTTGCGCCATTCAGTCGAGGCACTTTGCGTCAGTACCTGCATCTTATTGATGCGGAAAGAACGCTTCAACTGTTCCAGCTCCTGCTCGGCTATCGGCTCCTTCTGCAACGAACGGATGATCTGCCGCACCAGTGTGTCGGTACGGGCCGTATTGGCCTGGTCCACCGAAAGCGAAAGATTCAGATAATAGGTCTGCTCAGGACTGCCGTTATAAAACAGCGATACGTAGGGCGAATAGACGATATGCTCCCGCTCGCGCAGAATATCCAGCACACGGGCCTGCAACACATCGCGCACCAGTTTCAGCGTCAGACTGCTGCGCAACGAAGGTTCATAGAATCCGGGGAAGACGTACTCCAGAACGGTCTGCGTTTCATGCTCTCCGGCAAATCCTTCCCGGTGCTGCTGCACCAGTGTCGGACGGCGCACAGCCGTCGGGCGCATGCTTTCGGCAGAGCGTCTCATCCGGGCAAACACCGGCACGGCAATCTGCTTTATCGTTTCGGTGGAGAAATCACCCGTAAGTACCAGTGTCATTCCCTCCGGATCGGTAAAAAGACGCCGGTAATAGGCTGCCATGGAATCCAGATTCAGCTGTTCCAGATGTTCCCTTCGCCGTTTTGCACGGGCCGCCGGAGGGACATTGCCCACCAGCATGTTCAGCCGGTTGGTCAGTTGCCGGTCGGGCGCCTGCTGCATCTGTCGTTGCAAGATGGTTTCCTGATTCCAGTCCTCCAGTTCTCCCTTCTTTATTTCTTCGAAGTCTTCACGGCAAAGTTCGGGAGCATGCATCTTTTCATACATCAGCTGAAACAGCGGCAAGGCCTCGCCTACGGGTGCCGAAGCCAATATGTCGTGCCAGCTGTTACTGATGGACACATTCATCGACAGTTCGTTCTGAAGCATAAATTCCGACAGTGTGTCGGCATTGACTTTGGCAATACCTCCCATCTCCATGTATCCGGCCGTACCTTCGTAGCGGTAGTAGTCTTCTGCCGGCAGATCGCCCACTCCTCCGCGGGAAAACAGGTTCACCAGCATGCGTCCGCTGTGATCGGGTGTAGGCCGCAAAAGCAGCTTCAGCCCGTTGGTCAGCACGATTTCCGTAACACCAAGCCCCGAATAGTATTTTTCGCTCTTGATGTCCGAAGGAGAAAAGCGGGGCGAGCGCAACAGGCAGGCGGGTGCAGGAAGAATTTTCTCGCTATCCGCGGCACTGTGATAACGGTAGGGAGGCAGCTGCACGGTGTCTTTGTCCTGCCACAATTGCTCCATCCAGGCAGCGGTGAGAGGGGCTTCCGGTACAAGATGATTGCGACAGGCCACCAACAGCGTGGTGTCGCGCCCCGCAAGCCATCCGGAAAGCATTGTCTGAAGGTCGCCGCTGGTAGTCTGCCTCATCTGCTGCTGAAGACGGGCCAGATCGGCCGCCGTATGCACATAGCGGTCGCCGGAAAGAATATAGTCTGTGAAATCATCACACCATTCGGCCGATCTCCTGTCGGAATCGGGCAAGGTGAGGCGTTGCAGATAAGCATCGCAGGCATCGCGCAGCTCATCGTCCTGGAATCCCTCCCGCCGTATGCGTTCCAGTTCGGCCAAAGCGTGCAGCAAGGTGGTGCGTAAATCCGTTCGGTTCTCTCCGCGCGCAGAAAGCACAAAATGGTTCCGGTCGGCCAGATACCAGTCGTCGGTGACCTGACAGTCTATGCCCTGTTGTCGCAAGCGACGGGCAAGCATCCGCACCAGCAGTCTGCCGCGCTCCTTTCGCACCAGCTCTTCCAGAGTGCGTGTCACGGTGGCCGGATGAGGAATAATCAGTTCCATCTCGGATTTGGAGAGCAGGGTGTCGGTGTGTTCCTGAATCCGAATGCCGGGCTCATAGGTCAGCGGATAAGTGCGGAATGCGCTGATTTCCTTCACCGGCACGTCCGAAAAATGTTTCCGGATAAGCTGCACGGCCTGCGTGGTGTCTACCGCTCCCACCAGAATCACGGCTGCCAACTGGGGAGCATACCATTTCGCGTAGTACTCCTGGAGCGTTTCGCGTTCGATGGAGCGGATATCCTCGGCCGTTCCCAGCGGCATACGTTGCGAAAAGCGGCTGTTGCCCATCTTCAGGGCATAGAAATCATCGCCCACGTCATAGCCACGCAGTTCCTCCAGAATCACTCCCCGCTCACGGCGCGTACGGTCCTCATCAAAAGTAATGCCGTCGAGCCAGTCGCGCAACATCAGCAGGGTGCGGTCCAGCAACAGGGTGTCTTCCCGTCCCATCAGGGCCGAAAGCATGAACACGGTCCGGTCGTATCCGGTAACGGCATTGATGTCGCGCCCGTATTTCATACCTTGTGCTTCCAGAAACTCCACCATGCTCCGACCGGGAAAATGGCGTGTTCCGGCAAAGGCCATGTGCTCCAGAAAATGAGCTGCTCCTTTCTGACTTTCGTTTTCCTGCACTGAACCGACACGCATCACCAGACGCAGTTCCACATTATGCACCGGTTCGCTGTTGGGGAGCACCAGATAATGCAGCCCGTTGGGCAGAAAGCCTTCTACCGTCCCCGGAAGGAAGTCAACCGGAGGGGAGGCGGCCCGCAGCAGGCTGACCGCAATCATCCCCGTACCCAAAAGAATCCATCTGATGTTCATAGCCTACTTTTTGTTCTTTAGAGTATAAACCACCTGAATCTGTGTATAGCCCGATGAGCCGCTGTGATCCCACGGGAAGGTGAAGGTGAACGTGCCGGCCTGCTCGTCAAAGACTGCCGAAGGCTTCACCCAGTCCGACGGTTCGTTTTCCCACGCATCATGTTCCAAAGAAGAGGAGAACAGGCAGGCATCCGGATTCAGTGACGTTCCGGTTGCGATGGCATCGGCCAGAGTATATTCCACCTTGGTGCCTCCTTCTTCTACCTGAAACTTATCGCCTCGTTCGGCCTGTTTTTTCATCCGTTCCCATGCCGAATAGCTGAAGCGGAACGGAACTACGGTAATCGGCTCGTCATAATTGTTTTTCCGCTCTGCCAGAAAATCTACGGTGTGATCTCCCTTCAGCACCAGACTGTCCAAGGTTACGTTAAACGTCTCCTGTGCCGGCTGATAGCCGATCAAATTCAGAACAGGCTGTGCATACGGCTTGCCCATCCAGAACTCATTGTCCACGGTTTCTTTCTTGAAGATTTCATACAGGAAAGAAGTCAGCCCCATCGGATTGTCAGTCATTTTGAGAACAGGACTGTCGGGAGTTGCCTTCTCACTCAGGGCCAGAACGGACTTTCCCTGAAATTCCCGCACCTCGCTGTCCGTAAAAAAGCTGCCTCTTTCATCGGTTGGAAAGACAATTCTCACCTTGCAGTCCAAACGGCCCAGAAAACGGCTTACATCTATGCCCAGGCGCTCCCGGTATCCCGCCAGCAACTGCTTTTGCGTTTCGGTCAGTTCCTGCAATTCGGAATCCGGATGTACTTGTATGATCAAAGGAGGATTGGCATTCCAAAGCTTGATCTGGGCATCGGTGGAAGACTTTAACGTCAGTCTCATGGAGCGCGTTTCTTCGAGAAGCCCCTTCTTGTTGGAAACGATCTTCAAAGCGGCAGTCTTGCTTCCCGGCTCCAGGACAAGTGGAGAATTCAAGAGAGCCAGCACGGAATCGGTATTCTGCTGTAACTCGAAATCCAGCACCGTACGGTTCTGGACGGCCTGACTCAAAAGCAGGTCTACGACTAAGGTATCGGACTGGTCTTCTGTAAGGAACAGCGACTCCTGACTGCTCAGATACACGTAATTGGTCTGTTTTCTGCCCTCCTCGTTCTCCGAACAGGCGGCGATAACGGCAGTCATGCATGCAAGCGCTGCCACACGAAAATAAAGTTTTGCTTTCATTGTCAATTGGTAATTTTTAAAATGGTTCTTTCAATTCAACGTAACAGCGGCCACCCGGCATTCTGAGTCACCGCTTCATTATATCGGTATTCCGAACGAGGTATCGGAAAAGTCCAGCGATAATCGTCGGGAGCAATCGTTGCACTCGTCCCCTGTCCCCAGATATTCCATCGGGTCAACGGATAGCGGTGCAAACGCTTGCAGTCGAAATAGGCCATGGCTTCTCCCACAAACTCTTTCTGCTTCTCCTGCAGAATGGCATCGGTAAGTGCCGCTCCTGTCAGTTCGTCAGAGAGCGGTACCGCTCCGCAACTCACCAGATAGTCATTCACCAGCCGACGGGCTACAGCCTCCTGTCCTTGCATTCGGGAATACGCCTCGGCTGCCATGAAACAGGCACCGGCATAACGCATGGTGTTTACATAGCGGTTGACTTTTCCCTCTTTGTTGTTGCGGTTATATTTGCCCAGCAAACGGCGTTCTGTTCCGGTCATCTCCTGAGGATAGACATGAACGCGGCTTCGTATGTCCCCCTCGGCATAAACAATCTGTGGAGAAAGGGCAAAATAATCGCCTTCCTTACGGTCATACTGTATGGCCGTGTAATAAGGAGAACGGGTATAGAAGGCAAAGATTCTCCCGGTACACGAAGTTTCTTTCCAAAGGCTTTCGTAATCTCCTTTCAGGTAAGCGCCCTCTGGTTTGTGCTCCAGCAACAGCATGGCCCAACGGGCAGCCTCCGCATAGTTCCCGGCATACAGTTCCAAATCAGCCAACAGATAACGCACAGCCGACTGAGAAAGCCAACCGTTTGCTTTTGGCTCATTTTCTACCTTCTCGGCCTCCAGCAGCCATTGCCGCAGGGTGCTGACGCAGGTTTCTATGGAAGACCGTCCCCTATGCTCCAGTCCGACCACCTTTTTCAAAACCACTCCATCGGCCTGCGGATTCAGATCATACGGGGGAGCAAACACGCGCAGCAGATTCAGATAACACAAAGCCTTCAGAGTCTTGGTCTCAGCCTCAATCTGTCTTTTTCGAGTCTGCTCTTCTGCTGTAACGGTCTGAACGGCCGGCAGACGCTCCAACAACACGTCGCACGCGGCTATCGTCTTGTAATAACCCAACCAAACTGTTTCGGCAAAGTCGGAGATCGTATTGTCCTGCCATAAGTAAAGGTTCTTCTGTTCCATATCTTTTCCGATAATGGAGGTCGGACAGAAATCGGAACCTAAAACCGAAAATTCATATTCATAATGCGGATACAACGCGTATGCCGATGAGAGGAGGGAGCGCGCCGTTCCCACTCCGGTAATCGCATCCGGGTCGGAATACTGATCGGCCGGCGGTATGTCGAGCGAACAGCTGCCGCATCCCAAAAGCATGATGCCGGTGCACAGCAACCGGCCGTAGCGCAACAAGTGTTCCGGTCTCTTCGGCTTCAAGGAAGCGGTATCCTTTTTCTTCTGATAAATATTCATGCTTCTTCTTTATATTGGTCAAAAGGTCAGATTTACGTTCACGGAATAGACCGGCTGCAAGGTACCGGCCAGGGTACCGCTTTCGGGGTCAGACTCCCGGTATGTGGTCCAAGTGAAAAGATTCGATCCTCGCAAAGCCACATTGGCATATTGTACAAAGGGCAGATACTTCCGCAGGAAACGTGCCGGCAAACGATAACGTAAAGACAACATCGACAATCTCAAATAATCACTCCGACCTACCGTAAGAGAGTTGGGCAGGAGCATGTTGTTCTCGGCAATTCCCGAGGTATTGAACGGGGTGGCATAGATCTTGTTTTCATCGCCCAGCCGGAACCACATATTTGCAGTCTGCCCGGCAACGGCATTCTTCTGCACATCATCCTTGTCGCGCACATAGGTGTATTTAAAAGCCTGTACCCCGCCGTGCACATAGTAGAAGTCCATATCCAGATCAAAGGATTTATAGGACATACTCAGATTTATGCTTCCGGTGTAAGGCGGTGTCAGATGTCCCAGCGCCACGAGATCCTCTTTTTCAAGCACTTCCGTAGCCTGCTTCTCTCCATTCTTTTCACTCCAGAACACCGGATAACCGGTAAGCGGATTGATCCCCAAGGAAATCGGACCGTAGAGCATATCGTAAGATTTGCCGATTTCATAGTCGGGAACCAAAGCCTGATCCGACGAATAGATTTTGTCGGCATAGTACAGGTCAATCACTTTATTGCGGTTATAAGCCATATTCACTCCGATGCGTACCATCCATTCGGGAGTATCCACCAAACGAGCACTAAGACCGACTTCTATGCCGCGGTTCTGCAAGATACCGATATTACGCTGCAAATTCGTGAAACCGGTAGATGCAGGGATCGGCACGTCCAGCAACGCCTGTTCCGTACGCCGGTTATACCAGTTGACATCCAGAGTAAGGCGATTCCAAAGTTCCAGACTGATGCCGGCATCCACCGACTTGGTCTGTTCCGGTTTCAGGTCTTTATTATACAAGGTGATCAGCTCCAGCAGACGCTGGTCTTCGTAAACATTGGCTGAATAAGCAAAGGTAGCAACCGTAGCTGCTGCCGATACTCCATTCAGATTGGCCGTATATCCATAGGAAGCCTTCAGTTTCAGATGAGTCAGAATCGGATTCCCGTCCAGAAAGTCATAGGCCGTTGGAGTCCATCCGGCACCGACAGCCCAGGCACTGTTCCACCGTTTATCTGCCGGAAGCACTGATGAAGCATCCCATTTGCAGGTGGCATACAGATCGTAGGTGGAATCGAAAGTATAACCAGCTACGGCTCCCAGACCTATCTGTGCCGTCTTATCCTTCAGTCCGCTCACCTTAGGCTGCCGGTTTCCCTGCAACGATTGGTTGATGGCTGCGGCCGAATTAATAGTCCCTACTCCATAGCCCGTCATGCCGACTTGATCCAATTGTGTCTGATAATAGTCTGTATTGGCACCAAGCGTCAGATCGTGGCGTCCGGCAAACACATGGTTATAGGTGATTCGAACGTTACCGGAAAGATTCAGCGTTACATTCTTTGCCTTGCTGTATATGCCTCTCTCCACTTCGGGAATGCCCCCATGTGTTTCCGAATAGGCTGTAGAAGGGGTAAACTGTTCTGATTCATGCAACAAGAAATCAAGACCTCCCACAGCCGCAATATCCAGTCCGGGCAAAGGATTCAGAGTCAGACTGGCACTCACACCGGCATCTTTTTCGGATGCCTTGGCACTGTACTCCTGAAGCAAATCCTGAAAAGTCCGTCCGGGATAGGAATACAGTTTTCCGGTGGTCTGCTCATAAGGATTCAACTCATAGATCAATGACGCGGGATCTGAGGAACTGCCGTTCGGAGTATTCGTACGGCTGTAGCCTCCGTTCATCCCCAAAAGAAGATATCCGGCCCGTCCCAGCCGTTGATCGAGATTCAGTCGTATCCCCATGCGCTGCTTGTCGTTTCCGGGAATGCGGCCTCCCTGTGTCGTATAATGGGCAGAGGCAAAATAAGTGGTCCGGTCACTTCCTCCACGGATACTCACATGATGCTTTTGATACAGGTTATTGCGCAACAGTTTCTTATACCAGTCTGTGTGAATCCCCGACAGGGAATCAAGCACGGACTGCCCTTCGGCAATTAACTCTTCCAGATTGGGAGCATCGGCATAATACTTACGATAAAAATCGGCGCTATACCGATAGCCCGGTGTTTCCGGGTTCTGCAACAAGCGTTCCAGTTCCAGTTTTTCGGAAGAGTCCATCATGCGAATACCCCTTCGTCCGCGTGTCGTTACTCCCATATCCACACTATAAGAAACCGTCGTCTCTCCCGCACTACCGCGCTTTGAGGTTATCTCCAGCACGCCATTGGCAGCTTTCACACCGTACAAGGCGCAGGCCGCAGCATCTTTCAATACCTTTATATCCTGAATATCCGTAGGATTCAGATTGTAGAACGTTTCCGCGGCGATGACTTTTCCGTCGAGCACATATAAAGGTTCATTGGTCAAGTTGCCTTTCCGCAGCGAAGAATTTCCGCGGATTCTTATCTTCGGTTCGGCACCCAGCTCACCGGTATTGACCACCACCAGACCGGGAACCGAACCTTGCAGGGCCAACCCCATGTCAATCATCGGTTTGCTTTCAATACGCCTCATGTCGATGCTCTGCACCACTCCCGAACGTGCCCGCAAATCGATCTCATTGATATTGGCCTTAGCCGAAACCTCTACTGTTCCCATTGCCCGGGTTTCATCCTCCAGATGGATATTCATTTCAGGCTGTCCCGCATACGTTACGGTCTGCCGACGCATTCCCATACACCGGAATTCTATCGTGGCTCCTTTGGACCACAGGCCACGCAGTTCGAAGCGTCCTTCCAAATCCGTGACTGTAGCCCAAGAGGTATTGAGCACAAGTACGGTCACCCCGGGCAAAGGCTCGTGAGCGGCATCATAAACCACTCCTTTGAGCACCCGCTCCGGATGGGGACAATGCAGACTGTCCTCATACAGCACATCAGACGGCATCCTGCCGGCAAACATTTCCTTGCCCGACAACTGAAGAACGGACAACAGGAAAGAGCCAAACAGGAAAGGCACCATCCGGCAATTATTCGGGCACATAAATAATCTCTCCATTCTCCAGTTCATAGGCCACTCCTACTTTTTTTCCTTTTGTACCGCTTTGGGACGACTGGTCCTCACTCGGCGTGTAACGGTTTATTTTCTGACCCTCCTTCGTGATAATCTCCATATTATCCTTTCCCGGATTCTTCACCATCGTAAAATCTTCCTGACTGAACATCTCCGTCATGTTGTAGCGTGTGACCAACGCGACCATCAGCGCCAGAGCAAAAACCATTGCCACATCAAACAGGTTACCGACCACGCTCATCGGGTCCATATCCTCCCGATCGTCCAGTCTGCGTTTTCTGTTTCTTTTCATATCCCCTCCTTATTTTTCTGTCAGTAAACCGGCAATAAACTCCAGGCGCGACAGGTCTCTCTGATACCAGCGCTGCTTGACCTGCAATGTGACAAACCCCACCGCTGCCGCAAACAAGCCGACCACCGTTGTGGCAAAAGCCACCTGCATATTATAGGCCATCGAAGCTATATCTCCCGTAGACAAGCCCACAAGAGCCGGTCCCATAGGAATCAAGGTACCCATCAGTCCGAGCATCGGTCCCATCTTTGACAGCATTTTCGCAACAGAAAGATCTTTCTCGGCCGCCAGTTCATATTCATCTATCAGGCGTTGCATCTGTGCTTCGCTCTGACGATGCGTCCACAAGTCATGCAACGTACGGACTAAAGCAGAGTCGGATTTTTGAGGCAGCTTACCGATCCAGTCGGACAGATTTTGGATGGTCAAGGTTTCCTCACCGCAATCACATAAGGCTTCGGTTTTCTTCACGGTCCGGTAATGTCCGAAGAATCCGCCTACCAGAACGAGAGAACGGAGAAACAAGAAGATCAGGAACACAATGACAGGAACCAACAGGCCTGTAGAAATCCAATACAAAACATCTGAAATGTAATTCATAATCCTAATATTTTTATTTTTTGTTTTTCTTATTTCGTAAACGCAAAGGCCGCACACGATACCAGCCCCAGCCCAGCAGACCGAAGCCAAAAAGCAGCAACGTCACGCCGCTCAGAGCCTTGACATCCACTTCGCTGACACCCGCCACGGTAGTCTGCCCATTGATCGTTGCCACAAAGCCCAGTACGGCAGTCAGCCAACTCATCTGATACAACAGTTCCAGACGCAATCCACGCTCCGGCAGCAGACGTTTCATGCCCCATACTCCCAACCACAACCCTGCGGTCACTGCAACAGCCAGTCCCCAGGACAACAACGGGAAGGAGAAGCCCGGAAACGAAAAGATAACCGATACCAACAGGGCAAAGAGCACCGGAAAAAGTAACAGGCCCGGGAACCCTTGCAGGAACCGATAGCTCCAGAAACGCCATCCGGAAGCAGGAGGCGCCGGAAGGCTCCGGCCCTCGGTTTCCCAACAAAACAACATCTGGAGAAACACATCCAGCGTGAGCAGCACGGTCAGGTCGGTCATGAGCTTGCGGTCGGCCAGCCACTGCATGATTTCGGTACGTGACTGTTCTATGGCCCAGGGCCATGACAATCCCACAAAAAGGAAACAGACGATTCCGACAAACAGAAGCGGAATCCGCGCATTCTCCGTTTGCTTCAATATAAAATTGAAACAAACGAGAAGCGCCAACAAGGCAATCAGTATCTCCATACGCCTTATTCCTTTCTCCGCTTTTTGCGGAACCATACCAGCATGGCAATCAGGATGACAGACACTGCGGCAAATACCGTTACGCCGTTCAGTTTCTGTTTCTGCTCCTGCTGTGCCGAAGAATTCATTTCCTCCTTTTTCATCACCATGCCCTTCTGATCGGAAGAAGCCGTCTGCCTTACCTCCTGAATATTCCGGCTGTAATCGGCCACGGCCTGCTGCGGGGCATGCTCTTTGATGAACGACTGAAGTTTGGCATTGTCACAGACAAACTCCGTGCAGGCAGGCCGGTAAGTATTGACCAGCTTCGTATGCAGTTCGGACAAGTCCCGGAGCTGTCCGTCCGTTGCTTTCCACAAACCCTTGCGTGCCGTCTCAAGCATCACGGCCGTGAGTTCCTGCAACGCTGCCGGACTCTCCCGTTCAAAAAATTCATGAAGGCCCAACTGATATTTGTCTTTCACATAAACTTCGTAAATATCATTCCACAGCGCCGCATCAATAGCCTCCGGCTTCATTACGTTCCATCCGTAAGTATTGCGCACCGTTGTCGCAAAGACAGCCGCAGCTCCGGCCCCTCCTTTCATCTTTTCCTTTATATAGACAGGATTCAGCAAGGTGGTACGTCCTTCCACGCCCACGGCTTCCTTGATTTCCTGCATCCGGTTGCGGTTACGGTTCCGATAGTCACTCAGATAAGCATCCGGCTCTTTGCCGGTGACCTGACGCACGGCCAGATTCAGTCCTCCCATGAATTCGTAAACATGATCCAGACTGAGCGCGCCCCAAGTATTGCTCTGTCGCGGCTGCACCACGGCATCCGTACCGGTCAGTGCCGCCTCGAAGGCCGCCTTGCGGAACTGTTGCCATTTGTCTTCACTCCCGTAATAAGCGCCCATATTGTTCAGATACACTTCGGCAATCTCGCTCGATTTCTCCCATTGGTCTCCGGCTTCCACCATCGCCTGGATGCCGGTGGCATAATGACCGTTCACGCCTCCGAACACACGATAGTAAGCCACCTCGCGGGCTTCCTTCGGAGTCATGCCTTTGGCGGTCAGTGCCCGCTCGGCAGCCACAACACCCACAGCCACCTGGTTCTCATAGAGATCGTCCTTAGCCGCAGCGGCCATCTCCACGGCACGGGTGATCAGAAACAGACGCGACGCCGCAATGTCGCGCATCTGTCCGCTGGTCTGCACCACCACATCAATGCGGGGACGACCCAATTCGCGCGAAGGAATCAGGCGCAAATCACTCACCCGTCCGAAAGCATCGCGCACCGGCTCCACACCCAGCATATACAACACCTGAGCAATCGTAGCCCCTTCGGTTTCGATAAACTCACTGCTCCACAACGTGTAGCTTACTTTCTGCGGCAACGAATCATGATGACGGCGACGGTACATCTCCAGAGTCTGTTCGGCCATTTTCTTTCCCTTTTCCCAAGCTGCCTCCGAAGGCGTAGCTTCCGCATTTACCGAATACAGGTTGCGGCCTGTGGGCAACGTATTCGGATTGGCTATCGGATCACCACCAGGCGACGGGGCCGTATAGCCTCCGCTCAAAGCGTTGGTCAGGCTCTTCATTTCCTGCTCCGGACTGTTTTCCAGCTGCAGGCGGTATTCGGGAACACGGCGCACGGCCTGTTCCGCTTCGCAGATGAGGCGGGCTTTCTCGCGGTCTTCGCGTGAATATTCCTTTGCCGGAGCCGCACTGGGGTGCATACCGCGCCGCATCATCGCCATCATATCCTTAGGTCGGTTGGCCTCGGCCATGACTTCATGGGCCCAATCCAGTTCGGCTTGTGTGATGCCCAGATGACGGGTCACCACCGTTTCGGAATAAGGCAGACCGTCCAACAAACGGTTGACCAGCGCACGGGCCGGATTGAGATAGTTCTGCGTGAAGAACTGTGCCTGCCGGTCGGCCCGTGCAGCCGCAGGCAGTCCGCGCTGACGGTCCAAGGCCAGCTTGCTGTAGGCAACAGGTTCTGCCGTCATGGCCAGCACGCTCGAATGAATCCGTGCCGGTTCATAAGGTACTCCCAACGTATAGAGCTGACCGGTGATCTGCTCCGTTGCCAGTTCTTCGGCAAACTGATCTATGCGGGCGATGTCCTCTTCACCGTAAGGAGTAGCCAGCAGACTGTCCAGTCCCAGGTCGCGATGGAAGCCCAGCTTCACGGCCAGTTCCTTGACACGCAGGGAAGCCTGACGCACTTTGGCACTTCCGGCATCCGCCCCGTCCTGAAGTGCATAATAAGTCTTGAGTGCTTCCTCCAGAGCGCGATATTCCGACCGCACCCCACTCTCGAGGAAAGGAGGAGTAAGATAAGACTGCAAAGTGGCATACGAGCGGCGCTTGGCTATCACCCCCTCGCCCACATTGCCGATAGAATAGACATAGAAATGCGGCAGCGGTCCCACCAGACGGTCGGGCCAGTCGTCATCACCCAGAGCCACCTGCTTGCCCGGAGTGAATTCCAGACTGCCGTGCGTGCCGAAATGAATCAGGGCATCGGCACGGAAGCCATAGCGCACCCACAGATAGGAAGCCAGATAATTATGAGGCGGCGGTGCATCCACTCCGTGTACGATCTGGAAGGAATTGTCACCCAGTGCCGCGGCAGCCTGCGGTACAAGCACCACATTGCCAAATTCCAGACGGGCCAGTCCCATGCGTCCCTCGGCATCTCCGAAGTAAATGCCCGGGAATGCTCCATAGGCACTGTCAGCCTGTTCACGTTGGCGACGACTCAGCCCGTCCTTCACCCATGCGGCATATTTGTCGGAAGGAATCCAAAGCGGATTTCCGTTTTTCAGGAAAGCATCGAAGGCTCCTTCGGCATAAAGATTGAACACAGAGCCCTGGGTTTGGATGAGCTTGCCCAGCGCCTCGGGTGTCTCGGGAAGACCTTCCACCCGATAGCCTTCTTTTCGGAGACGAAGCAACAGGTTGTAGAGCGAAGGAACCACCTCCATTCCCGAAGCGGTCAGGGCGCTCTGTCCGGGGCCCTTATAGTAAAAAACAGCTATTTTCTTCTCGCGGTTCTGTTTGTTTCTCAGACTCACCACACGGTTTACATACTCCACAAAAGTTGCCAGACGCTCCGGAATGGCCTGAATCACCGGCACTCCATCGGCATTCTGCTGCAAAGCGAACACCACATACGGCCGGACAGCTCCGTCCAGCTCCGGCGTGGCAATACTCTGCGACAGGAATCCTCCCTGCATGCCCTGCCTGTTCTTCTGCCATTCCTCCAGCGGCGCATTGACATTCAGTGCCGTAAGCAGCGGGATATTCCGGCTCTTCAGATAGTCCACCACATCATCGCCCAACCGTCCGTGGGGCATATACACCACAGCCGACGGTTGCAACGAATCGCCATAAGCTTCGATCAGAGTCTGAAGGGAACGTGTCGGAAACACCATATTGCCACCGGCCTCCAGTTTTGCTACCAGCGGCTCCGGCTCGCCCATGTGTCCGGCCAGAATGATCTGCGGTGCCTGCTCTTTCCACAATCCCTGCCGACGCAAAAACTGCCGGTATTCCTTCAAGGTCTGAAATTCGAGCGGTTCACCTCCGTCCTGACCGGGTACGGCATGATAAAAAAGACCGATTTCAGGCTCTGTGGCCGGTAGCACGGGCTCGGCGCCAAAGCGCTTGCCGTCAATGTCGGTGCGCACAAGGTTCAGCAGACTGCGGTAGTTCTTCCGACCGCCATATTTGAGATAGGTACGCAAGGAGTCGGCCAGCAGACTGTCTACCGAGCAGAAAGCATTGTCGGGATTGGTCACCGATACCGAAAGCACAGGCACTCCCTTCTTCTCGGCCGCGCGCACCTGCTCACGCTGCTCTTCGGTCCACGTCAGTCCCATGGCATTGACAAAAACCATATCATAGCGGTCCAGATGCTCCACGTCGTCGGCTTTGACATCAAAAATCCGGATCGATGCATTCTGATTCGACTTGGCAATCTCTCCCAGAACGATTGCCTGATAATTCACGAAAGCAATTCGGGTTGGCGAGAACCAGCAGTTCCAGGCTCCCCATCCCCCGCCAATCAGCAGAGAAGCCCCCAAGCCTATCGTGATCCACTTCTTTTTCTTCATACTAATTCCATTTTATAAGTTTATCGTTTTTTCTATAATAACTTTAAAACGGGGCAAAAATAGAAGGAAAAAGAAGGGGGGACAATACTCAAAAACCGTGATTTTATCTACCTGAAAACAAGGATGATAAAGCCGTTTGTTCAAGTAGTTTCAGAATGTAAATCCTCATGCGGAAAACCAAGCAATCTGAAAGTTTTCCCGAAGAAACAGAAACAGCCTCTTGGATTTCCGGCGGATAAGTGGAGAAAAATCTTGCCGAATTTCTTTCTCAGGCGCCAGCCGGAAAAGCATGGAGCCGCTTTTCAGAAGAAGAAAGAAGCCCCTACAGCGGCTCCTGATACTTAAAACGGGTATCGTGCTATCCGTCGGAAAAGGTAACTCATCAAAAGGAGTACCCAAAAGCAGGTGCCGAAATCTGTGTTTTTCCCAATAAAAAAGTCTTCCGAGACATGGGAAATCTCAGAAGACTTGAAGAGCGCACTCTTGACAACGCCTTTTATTGAATCGTGTTATTTTCTATAAATGTATTTGGCCAATCCGTAAAGGTATCTCCGGAATCCCGGCTGATACTTGAGCAAACGGTCAAACCAGCTCAGATGGTGCCCGATGATGCGCACGGCAAAACCGACATAATACATGGCAAACAGGGTTCCTATGCCGATAATGTGCCACTGCCACGCCCCGAAGAAAGCATAGCAGGCAATGATTCCCAACAACACCAGCGAAGTGTCTACCGCAATCTTGACTCTCGGAAAGTCCATACCCAGCACACGGCTCACTGCCACCGGGAATCCCTCGCCCGGCATCGTGACACTGCCGCACCGCACCTCAAGCGCCACTCCGGCAGCCAGAACAGTACATCCGGCCAACTGCGAAAGCGCTTTTTCCCAAAAGACTGTCGGCTCTAACCAGGAAGTCAGATACATGTTGAGGTCCAACAACATGCCGAAGACGAAACCGACCAACAACTGAAACAGCTGAATCGGGTCGAACTTACGGCGGAGCACTCCAACCTGACCGACAACCAGTATGGCATTCATGATATAGGTGTACTGACCGATTGTCAGCGCAGGCACCATCCCGTCGGCTCCCGCTTCCTGAAAGACATAAGGCAACACGCTGATCACACTCGATCCCAACATGCTCTTCACACACAAAGCCACGCCCAGGGTCATGATAAACAAAGAAACAAGCAGCAGCAAATGCTGCCATACAAATGATATTACTTTCTCTTTTTTTGTCATTTTATTTTGTTTTAAATACGATGCAATCCGGCATAAAATCTATAGGTTTTCTGATAAGACACAGGTTTCTACCGAGAAACGAGCTCAGAACCAACCTGTAGACTTTACGAAAAATACCCTCAAAAGTAATCAAAAAATGCGAAAATCTTGCGGCTTTTTAAAAAAAACATAAAAACTGGAGGGAATAAAATGGAAGCGGAACATCTGGTGCAGACAGTCCGAATACCGAAAAACAAGCGCGAGAACAAAAGAAAGCTACCCGAAAGCATTGCTGACAAAATGCTACAGAAATCCCCAATCCGGTGTCTGCACCGATCTTACGCAACCGGCAAAACAGAATCTTTGGGTGCATAAATATTCCGAGAAACAGCATAAAAATAGAAAAATCGCAGCATTTTATACGAAAAAACGGCGCTACAAAGGGGCTACAGCTTCAAAGGAAGCAGACTTTCATCGAAAGGAAAAGGAAAAATCATCGAAATGATTGCCCGAAACGGTCCTGATAAAACAGAAATCCCTTGCCGCGCACCCCTAGAAAGCAATCTGAAGCCCCTATTTTGTGCATAGAAGAAGAGCAACAAAAAAGGAGTATTCTGCTGATTCACAAAGCGGAACAAAGAAAAAGCCTGCTGAGATTTTAATTTTCTCAGCAGGCCGGGATATTGTGTTCGAAATACGGAGTTTCAGAACATCGGCATATACAATTTGTCAAAATGTCCAGACAAGCGCCAGCGTGCGGCTAAGGCAAACATACCTTTTTACCACCGAAAAGATACAGGCCCGCAGGAAGTTTTCGGGCTGCTTCGGCTTTCGTCACGGAACGCAGCAGCAAGGTGCCGCCCGTGGTATAGACATCCGCACGGGTTTCCGTAAGCACCGGAGCATTTACGCCTGTGGTTTCGTGGGTAAAGGATTCGATATACTGCAACAGCGCCTCCAGCATCTTGACAAAAGCAGACACTTCGAAAGTGTCTTTATTCAACGCAGCGCGGGCTTCGTTTATGGCAGACTGCAGTTCTCTGCCGGCCTGAGAATTCTTCTGTGCCTCTGTGGCTCTGAGCAGCAGCTCTTCCGCCTCCAGACATTTAAGATAGATTTGTTCGGCGGCAAGCACATCCAGCTTGATTTCCTCTACCGCCAATGTCAGACTCTTATACAGACTTTCCAGATTCTCGGCGGCATTTGCCACTTTATGGTCGTACTCCACACGGAAATCCGCTTCTTCACTGTCAAAGCCTTCCACCTGACCCTTATATTTCTTTTCCAGGGCCTCCAGAGCATCAAAATCTCCTTCCGTGAGATATTTCGTGTACTCTTCCTCATATTCCGACCGCGCGGCCACCCGTCTGTCGTACAGCTCGGCAAGCTGTTCTTTCAACACATTCTGGGCGGCAATTCTCCTGGCGACAACTTCTTTTGAAGAGGTGACCCCTTCATCGGCTACGGCATCCAGATAATGATCCACCGCAGGAATGTAATGGTAATACTGACTGGTACGGTCAATCTCGTTGATCAGCACCTGAACATCTGTATATGCTGCGTTGAAAAGGGAATCGCCAGGGCTCTCGGCGGCCGACAAACGGGATACAGAACCTGTTGCCAGCAGCAGGAAAAACAGCAACAGGCGCATCAGAAAGGAATGTTTATTCATAAGCAGTAAGATTTTATGGAAATAATTCGTGGCTAAAATAAGCATTTTCACGGAAAATCTCACTATTTTTGAAAAAACAAAGAAAAATGGTGCAACATATTTCCGGCTTCCGCGTCTTTCACATAAAAACGGATCCGAAAACTCAAACTTATGTTTCACTTTTAAAGCCAGAATTTATGAAAAAATACGCGCTGATCTGCCTGCTTTTTCTCGCTCAAAGCACTTTTGCCGGGAGTATAAAAGATATATTCAAGGAGTTCAGGAAGATAGAAAACGCAGAGTATGTCCATATTCCCAGGATTGCCATGCGTATGCTAACAGCCTTCTCCGGAGACGATGAATTCATGCCGCATATTAAAAGAGTCAGAATACTTACTTTAGATAAATGCGACGGAAAAAAGGTTGCGAGATTTCTGCAAAAGACCAAAGAACTGGAACAACAAGGTTATGACCCGTATGTCAAAACCAAAGAAGACAATGAAAACATGTCTGTTCTGATTAAGGAAAAAAGAAATACAATCCGAGAGGTGGTTCTGGTAATGGCCAACGGTCAGGAACATTGTCTGATTCAGGTAGAAGGAAAGTTCAAATTGGAAGATATCTCCGGACTCAGTGTTAAAGTAACGCCGTTAGGACATGGAGACAAACGAGTTCAAGAATAAATTTCTGCCCCATCATATCATGATGTACCGAACAGCTTATGCCTTTCTTCGCAACAGTCAGGAAGCGGAAGATATTCTTCAGGAGGCTTTTTTGAAACTGTGGCTCAAACGAGAAGAACTGGATGCCATCGACAACACGGAAGCTTACTGCATCACTCTGGTGCGCCACCTGTGTCTGGACCTGATCCGGAACCGAAAAAAACATCTGCACGAAGGCATACAGGAATGTCACGCCATAGAGCATTCCGCCAACTTGCAGAAAGAGCTGGAACAGCATACTGAAGCGGAAACCGTGCGGACACTCATCAACCAATTGCCCGACACGCAACGGAAAGTGATCTGGCTTCGCGACGTAAATGAATGTTCCTTTGAGGAAATCTCCCGGGCCACCGGACTGAACCCCATCAACATCAGAGCCACTCTGTCAAAAGCCAGAAAGAAAATACGTGAACAATTTAATCGATGGATCAAGGAAATATGAAAACGGATGATATAAAACAGCTACTACAACGCTTCTACAACGGGCAGACCACATTGGAAGAAGAACAGCAACTGATGCTTTTTTTCCAGGATGAGCAGGTTCCGGATGAATTGCAGGCAGACCGTGCCCTGTTTCAACAATATCTTTCTTTGAAGAGTGAAAAAGCTCCACTTCCCGCGACACTGGAACAGCGCCTGGAATGCCGGATCGACGCCTGGGAAAGCAACCGACGGACCGTGTCGTCCGGACAACACCGGAAATGGTACTGGATCAGTGGATGGGCAGCAGCTCTGATTCTGGCCATCGGCATCGGGTTCCATCAGACAAGGCCACACACGGATGTGGAGATGCGCGACACCTGCGAGACGCCCGAACAGGCTTATGCCGAAACACGCCGCGCCTTAAAACAACTGGCCGAGGTTATGGAAAAAAGCGAAGACCAGCTGCAAAAAGCCAATAAGGCCAACCGGCAAATAAAGGAAGTGTTACACTCAATAAACAATCTGAAAAAATGAAACATCGTATTCTTATCCTGTTATTATGTCTCGTATGTGGCATAGCTCATGTCCAGGGACAGGATGACGTATTCAAGAAAATATCTGATATGGATCATGTAACGTCCGTTTACATATCTCCCAAAATGTTTCAGCTCATGAGCAGAATGGAGGATGAAGACAAGAGCATGAAAGAACTGATCTCACGCATCAGAAACCTGCAGATATTGTCGTCATCAACCTCTTCTGCCATAAACGTCATGCGCCGGGAAATGAACGCACTCCATAAAAATAAGGGATATGAAGAACTGGTCCGCGTCAAGGAAGGAAAAGAATCCTCTGTCATTTCCAGTAAAAAGCAGGGCAATATGTATGACTATATACTGACTTCCGACTCCCCGGATGAGTACACCATCATATTCCTGCAGGGCAACTTCTCGCTCGAGGAAGTTCAACTCATCATGGACCGCATGCCATAAACTCTGAAGATTCTTATCCGTAAAAACGCACCTACCGTATGAAAAGTTTGATTCTCACCGGTGTCCTATTGATCACCCGGCAGGCGTTTGCCAGCAGCAACGCCTGTCGGGCAGACTTTTGTATTCGGGAGCACGAACCAATCGCTCAGACCGAACAAACAGACAGCACCTCTCACAAAATGCGTCATCATATTGCTTTTGATTTCCGGCCGGACTATATTTTGCCCACCAACAAATATCTGAGAGGACAAAGCGGGGTTCTGCCGCCGCGCACCGCCCTGGCCGTTAATCTGAAGTACGGCTT